>Ga0194133_10001764_pt1 | contig 36072 bp, 34 predicted proteins | sample TA2KigOf40mmetaG_FD_155448 | JGI IMG/M metagenome (GOLD analysis project Ga0194133, IMG submission 155448) | Freshwater microbial communities from Lake Tanganyika, Tanzania - TA2015055 Kigoma Offshore 40m | ecosystem: Environmental > Aquatic > Freshwater > Lake | place: Tanzania: Lake...
CGGTCTGAAGTGTTGTTCAAATTTGAACAAAGGCGTATTCTTCGCCTTGCAGACCCCTAATACTGGCTCTTCGGCGCCGGTCGGGCGGTAGCGTGAACGAACGAAATTGAATAACAAAGCGAAAATCCAAGATGAGGCGCGATTCCAGATCCTGCGCCTGTTGCACATGGATCCAAGCCTGAACCAACGCGAGCTCAGCGAGCGGCTCGGAGTGAGTTTGGGCGCGGTTAATTATTGCCTCAAGGCGCTTATCGAGCGTGGGCTCGTCAAGGCGGGTAACTTCTCAGCCAGCGAAAATAAGCTCGGCTATGCCTACCTCCTTACGCCTTCCGGTATCGCAGAGAAGGTGCAGCTCACGGGTCGCTTCCTCGCGCGTAAACAAGCCGAGTACGACGCCCTGCGCGTAGAAATCGAGACGCTGTCGCGAGAGGCGATGGAGTGATTATCAGCCCCAACTCCAAACCAGATTATGTCGTACCGTATTCTCTACTAGCGTCTCAGGTGCCGGGCGACTCGATTATCCGTGTGTTATGTAAGCGAAGCTGGCTCGATTACTTGATACGCAATTATTGCCAAGCAAAAATGTGGGTACGCAGGCGCTGTAAGTTATTGAAAATGTTAACTATTTACTCGACTGTCACGCCGGGGGTCGCGGGTTCGAGTCCCGTCCGCTCCGCTATCTCTCTCTCTCTCTCTCACCCCGCCTTTCTCTTCAGACTGCGAATAATTTTTAGACTCTCAAGGGTGATTGTTGACATCTTTACGGCAGGAAAAGTCGTTGCGTGCGACACGCCTGAACTTTTTAAAACTGCTCTATTGGAGAGGGCGAATCCCGGTGACGGGACGCCCGCAGTTATCTAATTTCATGTTTTTCGACCGCAAAGTGTTAGGATTTAGAGCAAAATATTATTTACTAACATTAGGCTTTAGGATCTGATCTGTAGACCGCTAGAATTTTTTTACCCACTCACGGCGGGTCGGCGGTAATGTCTTGCAGTTTGTATTTTAAATAAGTAATTGAATCGGCTCTGTTCGATAGTACGTCCTTAGATTCATTGATATTTGAGAAATTGTTATCTCCCAAAAATTAGTGCACGGTTTGAAATTTTTTCGCCAGCCCTCTAGTCACAGTGTACATAAATTTCCGCAAGGAATCAGATATTCAGCCCCTCTGAACTCTGGGCGAAATTATCAAGAAAAACTAAAAATCCCGGCGTGAGACTTATTTTAAAATCGAGATGATTGCAGAAACAATTCACGCGGGTCTTTATAACGCTGGCCAAGCAGTTCAATATCGATGAATATTAAGGTCGGGACGCCTTACCCGTGAGTCTAAGTAGGGAGACAAACTCAGATTCCGTTCGATAACTTTATGTGAATTTTTGTTGGTAAAAAAATTATAGCCTGGATTATCTTTTTTATTGATCGCCAACTGTGGTGATCGGCCTAACCTTTCGCAGCCGTTGCAGTTTGAGGCGGAAAAAAGCCGTAGGGTTTTTTCGAAAAACTTACCGATTTAATCGAGGACGTTTTGACGAGCTTTATATTAAAACTGTTTTTAGGGGAGCAGCACGGTGCGAATCGCTCTTGCATCTCTTGATCAAGCGTGGGAAAGAAAAGCCGAAAATTTGGTCCGGTGTCGTAACCTATTGGCGACGGCATATGACTACAGATGCGAGTTGGTCATATTTCCTGAAATGACCCTAACGGGATTTTCGTTAGATGTTGACTCGACGGCAGAGCAAGTTGACGAATCAGTCACGATGGCAGCATTTGCGAAACTGGCTTTCCAGTGGGGCGTTAACATAATTTTTGGCTGTTGTCTTCATCATGGGGACGACACGCGAGCCCAGAATGTTCTTTGTCTGGCGCGACCGACAGGGCATTCGAAAACGGTTTATGCGAAGTTACACCCTTTTTCGTTTGCTGATGAACAACGGGTCATCAAGTCGGGGGATCGCCTAGGGTTTATAGAGTTACCAACAGCTAGGCTAGGGGCCAGTATCTGCTATGACCTTCGGTTTCCGGTGCCGTTTGCGCTGATGGCTCCTTACTGTGCCGGCGTCGTTTGTATTGCCAATTGGCCCGAGCGGCGAATTCATCATTGGCGTAATTTGTTGATCGCGCGTGCGATTGAGAACCAAATGTTCATGATCGGCGTTAATCGAATCGGGGTGGATGGTAACGGGTTAAGGTATGTCAAGAGCAGTATGGTTGTTGCGCCTGATGGTGAGGTTATAGCGCCCGTGTCCTCAAATGACGAACTCGATGTATATGATATCGACGAATCCAGCTCGGCGAAGTATCGCGCGGAGTTTCCGACACTACGAGATGGGGACTTTAGCCTTTACTTTCGGTTGAAAGATTGGATGCTCGATGACTCAGGACCGGCGATACTCAAATAAGCGTTTCCTTTCTCTGACTGCTTGTAAGGGGGCGGGCTCGGATCGCCGCCTTTTTAAAATTATAAGCGGCGTGTCCTTTGCGGGGTCCCATTAGGCTGGCTTGGCCCCCGGCGCTGCTCTTGGCCGCCAATCGGCGAAATTTCGTTGGTTAAATGGGACGACGTAATCAAAAAAAATGGAACCCAATAGCCAAACATCAACCGGAGTTTCAGCAATTTCAGCAAAATTCAGTTCTCATCGGTTCGGGAAACTCGTTCGCTGACAGAAACTTTATGAAAATTTCCGTCATTACCGTATCTTATAATAGCGCAGGAACCCTTGTAGATACGCTTCGGTCAGTCGAGACGCAAGCATATCCCGATATTGAGCACATCTTAATCGACGGGGGCTCCTCTGACGGAACCGATGCGCTAGTTAAAAAGTACGGAAGGCGCCTGGCGAGGTATATAAGCGAGCCTGACCGGGGAATTTACGACGCGATGAACAAAGGCTTAGCTCTTGCTACCGGGGACGTCGTAGGGTTTCTAAACTCTGACGACATGTTTGCGGACTCTAGTAGTTTGGCCATAATTGCAAACGGATTTTCTAGCGTGGATGTTGACGTTGTCTACGGTGATATCGTAATGGTCGACCCGTTGCGGGTGCAGGTCGTTCGTCGATATTGGCGCCCGGGGCACTATAAGACCGGTGCATGCTCCCGTGGTTGGATGGCCCCCCATCCAACTCTGTATGTGCGTCGGCAGACTCTGATTAACGCTGGAGGCTTCAACTTAGATTATAGTCTTCAAGCTGACTTTGATCTTGAGCTGCGTCTTTTTGAATGTATGAAAATCAAGCCACTGTACATTCCTAGCACGATTGTACGGATGCGTATGGGCGGCGCTACCACCGGTAGCTTCCGCAATATTCTTCTTGGCAACATAGAAGCCGCGAGATCCGTTAAAAGTCACGGCTTTCGTGGAGGCTTAAGCTTCATAGCATCTAAAGTGCTTGGGCGTCTTGATCAATATTTTATCCGTCCCAAATAGGCCCTGGTTCAAAGAAGCGCTAACAGTTTTATGAAAAAACCAAAGAAAAAGCTCATACTACTTGAGCTAAATGAAATAAATTTTGATATTGTTGAGCGCTATGTAGCGCCGGATCCCGGTCGGTTCCCCTTTTTGAAAGCATTGTTGACTGGGCCAAAAATTCATACTTACTGCGAAAAGAAATACGAAGAATTAGAGCCTTGGATTCAGTGGGTATCAGTTCATACAGGCAAGGCGTACCCGGAGCATCGTGTCTTTCGCCTAGGTGATATAGTTGGGTCGGATGTGCCACAATTTTTTGAGCAGCTAGAGCAGGCTGGCTACAAGGTGGGCGCTATCTCTCCAATGAACACTGAAAATAGGCTAAGGAAGCCTGCGTACTTTATTCCTGACCCGTGGACGCAGACGCCCACGGATTCGTCGTGGTGGAGTCAATCTCTGGCGCTTGCCATCAAGCAGGCTGTTAATGACAACGCGCAGGCCCGTATCTCGAAAAACTCTGCGTTACGTATTTTTTTGGGATTGATGCGATTTGCAAGGCCGGGGCATTTTTTAAAGTACCTGTCGCTAGTTGTTGAGAGTCGTAGGAAACCATGGCTGAAGTCTTTGGCGCTAGATTTGTTTTTGCACGATTTGCACTGGACGCTGTTTAATAGTAAGAGGCCTGATTTTTCGGCCCTTTTTCTTAATGCAGGGGCCCACATTCAGCATCACTACTTTTTTAACGCTGAACCGATTCGCAAAAGTTCCTCAATAAAAAATCCATCCTGGTATTTGGGCGAATTTGAGGATCCCGTCGGCGATGTGCTGGGTCTCTACGACTTAATTGTGGGAGAGTATCTCGCTAGGTCCGACGTCGATGTGTTGATAGCGACGGGGTTATCGCAAAAACCGTTTGATCGCGTCAAATTCTATTACCGGCTAAAAGACCATGTAAGTTTTTTACGCGGGTTGGATATAAAATTTAAGGCTGTCTTTCCCCGGATGACCCGCGACTTCCTGATTGAGTTCGAAAACGATCAACAAGCTACAGCGGCGCAGGGTAAATTGGCTGGTTTAGTCGTTGAAAGTGAAGATTCGCCCCTCTTTGGCAAGATTGATAATCGGGGTGATAGCTTATTCGTTACCCTGACCTATCCGAAGGAGATAACGTCGACGACTTGGTTCGGCGGGGGTGATCGCAAGTGGCCTTTATTCCCCGAAGTTAGCTTTGTCGCAATCAAGAACGGCATGCACGAGGAAAAAGGTTTTGCGTTTTTCACGCCAGGAGTTCTTCCCGATGCGCCGATAGATGGATCTCACGTTGCGGCATTACACAAAACTATTTTGGCTTACTTTGGTCTGACTGGGTCGTTCGATGAGACGAAGTTTTCCTCGTAGCGCGCTTATTAGAGGCGGCTTTGCAGTACCACAGAGCGTGGTTGTTTTCGTTATAGGGCTTGGCGTTAAGATAGCCAAAGAGAACTCAGAGTTTGGAAGGAATCCGCGTAAGCGGCGATCAATTGGCGCCAAACACGGCTGTGTTTGCGAGCGGGGAGCTGGTTGGTGGCATCATGCTCTCGTGGTCGAGTTACTTTCGCTAGTACCGTCGAGCTGAGATTCGGGTGGTATTCTAGGATAGTGTGAAGATTTTCCAGCGATCGCGTCCGAAGGCGATACTGGAAAAACCTTCGGTTGATGTTCGTTCGCGTGCAACTTGTGCGTATGATAACTCGATCGTCATCTCCCTTCGAAATCGTCGAAGGTTAATATGGCACCCACTTCGGCGAAAAAGATATCGGCCGGCGTAAAGAAGATCACGATCGGGGGTAAGTGGCTTTGAAAAAATCCTCAAAAATCTACGTTGCCGGTCATCAGGGGATGGTCGGTTCGGCCATCTTACGTCGCTTGCAATTGGCCGGGTTTACTAATCTTCTCATTCGTACCCGACAAGATCTAAATCTTTTAGATCAACACGCCACAATCGATTTTCTTCGATTTGAAAAACCAGACTATATTTTCATGGCTGCTGCCCGTGTTGGTGGTATTCATGCGAATAACACCTACCGCGCCGACTTCCTCTACGAAAACCTAACAATTCAGAACAATATCATCCACGGCGCTCTTAAAGCCCAAATAAATGATCTGTGTTTTTTAGGTTCCAGTTGTATTTACCCACGCGATTGTCCTCAGCCCATCAAGGAGGATTACCTTCTGACAGGGCTGCTAGAGCCCACGAACGAACCCTACGCGATCGCTAAGATCGCCGGAATCAAGCTTTGTGAGAGCTGTAATCGCCAATACGGCACCCGCTTCGTCAGCGTCATGCCCACGAACCTTTACGGCCCGAACGATAACTATAACCTGGCCAACAGCCATGTCATTCCCGCGCTCATCCGCAAGGCTCATGAAGCGAAACTGAGAAATGCGTCCGCAGTCTCCGTTTGGGGAACTGGCACACCGAGACGGGAGTTCCTATACGTTGATGACATGGCCGATAGCTGTGTGTTTCTTATGGAGCGTAATATTGGCGGGGGTGTCTACAACGTAGGTACCGGTACGGACGTCACTATTCGTGAGGTTGCCGAAATCGTCATGAACGTTGTGGGGTTCACCGGAAAAATTGTCTTTGATCGCAGCAAGCCCGACGGAACCCCCAGAAAACTCTTGGACGTTTCGCGCATGAATCTGTTGGGCTGGCATGCCCAAACACAGTTGCGTGACGGAATATCTAAAGCCTATGCCAGCTACCTATCCGAAAATAGTTGAAGGTGTTTGATAAGATGAAAAGTGCGGCTCAATTAAATAAAGTAGCGCTCATTACTGGCGTAACCGGCCAAGATGGCTCTTACCTCGCTGAGTTCCTCCTTAACAAGGGGTACATCGTTCACGGGATAAAGCGTCGCACTAGTCTCTTCAACACGGATCGTATTGATCACTTGTATCAGGATCGCCATGACACGGGCGTCCGCTTTTTTCTGCACCACGGAGACTTGACCGATAGTTCCAGCCTCATCCGAATCATTGAGGAGGTTCAACCGAGCGAAATCTATAACCTCGCGGCGCAGAGTCACGTCGCAGTTAGTTTTGAAGAGCCCGAATACACAGCGAACTCCGATGGGCTAGGCGCGTTGCGCATTCTCGAAGCTATTCGCATTCTTGGCTTGGAGAAAAAAACCCGCTTTTATCAAGCCAGCACCAGCGAACTTTACGGGCTTGTTCAAGAAATCCCTCAGAAGGAATCTACGCCGTTTTACCCGCGCAGCCCGTACGCCGTTGCCAAGCTATATGCCTACTGGATTACGGTTAACTACCGGGAAGCCTACGGGATCTACGCGTGCAATGGGATCTTATTCAACCACGAGAGTCCCGTACGTGGCGAAACCTTCGTGACACGTAAAATAACCAGGGCCCTAGCCCGAATAAAGCTCGGTTTGCAAGATACTCTGTATCTAGGTAATTTGGATGCCAAACGCGATTGGGGTCACGCGAAAGACTACGTTGAGATGCAGTGGCTAATGCTGCAACAAGAGTCCCCCGAGGACTTCGTAATCGCGACAGGCGTGCAATACAGCGTGCGTGACTTCGTTAACGCTGCCGCAAAAGAGCTTGGTCTAGAGATACGCTGGGAAGGACTTGGCGCGCAGGAGAGGGGTTATGACGCTCGCGGAAAGTGTGTTGTGACTGTTGATCCGCGCTATTTCCGCCCCGCCGAAGTAGAGACTCTTCTGGGCGATCCCAGCAAAGCAAAAGAAAAGTTAGGGTGGGCACCGAAAACCACGTTTGACGAACTGGTCGCTGAAATGGTTCGGGAAGATCTCAAATCTGCCGAGCGTGACGAACTTGTGAAGCGCTATGGTTACCAAGCCATGAGTTACCACGAGTAAAATCCATCCAGTCGGCAATGACTGTCGAATCCCGCCAGTAATTCTTGAAGTTTAACAGTAAAGATTCCAAGATTATAAATAAAAAACTTAAATGATTTAATCGCGTAGGTCACTGGAGTTAACTTGCCCAACCAAACCTTAATTACTCTTCTAAAACGCCTCTGGTATCACATTAATCGGCGCCGTCGGTCTCAGTTCGGACTGCTGCTGGTCTTGATGTTGCTTGCCTCATTTGCCGAGATTCTTAGTATCGGAGCGCTGTTTCCCTTTCTCGGCGTATTAACGGCACCAGAGCGTGTGTTTAAAAATCCTGTATTCCAACCGGTAATCCATGCCTTGGGAGTAAGTTCGGCAGAAGAATTATTGTTGCCCCTCACCGTGGCTTTTTGCCTCGCGGCGATTGTTGCAGGGGGTATGCGCTTGCTGATGTTGTGGGCCACAACCCGCCTTTCATTCGACACGGGCTCCGACCTCAGTATCAGCATATATCGTCGTACTTTGTATCAGCCGTATGCAGTTCACTGCGTCCGTAACAGCAGTGAGGTGATCAGCGGTATTTCCACCAAAGCTAGTAATTTGACCCACAATATAATAGTTCCTTTATTAATGCTAATAAGCTCGGTCTTAATGCTGATCGCTATCGCGAGTGCGTTGTTTCTCATAGAACCTGTCATTGCACTTGTCGCTTTAGGAGGGTTCGGCTCTATTTATATACTTATAGTCGGTGTAACCCGACGAAAGTTGTTGGCTAATAGCCAGTGCGTTGCCCTAGAGTCTGTTAAAACTATCAAGTCCCTGCAAGAAGGGCTCGGCGGAATCCGTGATGTTCTGATTGACGGTAGCCAATCTACCTACTGTCAAGCGTACGCTGTTTCTGATTTGGCTTTGCGCCGCGCGCAAGGTAGCAGCGCCTTCATTGGCGGAGCTCCGCGTTACGCGATGGAATCGCTCGGAATGTTGCTAATCGCCGCGCTCGCGTATGTCATTGCGCAACAAGCCGATGGGATCGGGCGAGCTATTCCGATTTTGGGTGCTTTAGCGATTGGTGCGCAGCGACTGTTACCGGTTCTGCAGCAAGCGTACGGATCGTGGTCTAGTCTCCGAAGTGGCCAGACTTCATTGCAGGACTCTCTTGACTTGTTAGATCAGCCGTTGCCCGACCATGATAACCAGTCCGCCCTCCTGGCACTCCCCTTTACTCAAGATATACAACTGAAAAATGTTAGTTTTCGATACGATTCGCGAGGACCGCACGTTTTGAGGGACCTTGACATTGTAATACCAAAAGGGTCACGGATCGGGATCGTCGGCACTACCGGGAGCGGCAAGAGCACGCTACTTGATATTTTGATGGGGTTGTTGCCGCCGACCGCTGGGACTATAGAGGTAGATGGGCAAGCTGTATCGCCTTCGAATAGCCGCGCTTGGCAAACTCATGTTGCCCATGTTCCGCAAGTTATTTTTCTAACGGATAGCAGTGTCGAGGAAAATATCGCCTTCGGCGTCCCGAAAGAACTTATCGATCAAGAGAGAGTTCATGAGGCTGCGAGGCGGGCGAGAATCGCGGAAAGTATCGAGAGCTGGCCAGAGAAATACCAAACCATCGTAGGCGAACGAGGGGTCCGTCTCTCTGGTGGGCAACGTCAGCGTATTGGAATCGCACGTGCGCTTTACAAGCAAGCTGACGTCATAATATTTGATGAAGCTACTAGTGCATTGGACAGCGAGACAGAACAGGCTGTAATGCAAGCTATAGAAGATCTCGGTCAAGACCTAACGTTGATTATCGTCGCCCACCGAGTCTCCACCCTCAATACTTGTACCCAGATCGTTGAGCTGGGTAATGGTCGAATCACGCGCGTTGGGAGTTATTCTGACCTTTTTAATCAAATGACTGTGAATTTATGAAATCAACAACAAACCACACAACGGTTTTAATTACCGGAGCTGACGGATTTATTGGGTCACACCTTACGGAAGCATTAGTAAGAAAGGGTTATAAAGTTCGAGCATTCGTTCTCTATAACTCCTTTAATTCCTGGGGTTGGCTCGACCAGTGCAGCCCTGAAGTCAGAGGCCAGTTCGAGGTATTCTCCGGGGACATACGCGATCCGCATGGCGTGAGGGAAGCTATGACCGGCTGCCATATCGTGCTGCATCTGGCTGCGCTCATAGCAATCCCCTTTTCGTATCATTCGCCGGATACCTATGTCGACACCAACATTAAAGGCACGCTGAACGTATTGCAGGCGGCGAGGGAATTGGGTGTAAGCCGTGTGATTCATACTTCCACAAGTGAGGTCTATGGCACGGCGCGGTTTGTACCGATTACCGAAGAGCATCCATTGCAGGGGCAGTCTCCGTACTCAGCTACCAAGATTGCTGCCGACCAGTTGGCATATTCTTTCTTTGCATCATTCGGGTTGCCGATTGTGATTGCGCGACCGTTTAACACTTATGGGCCGAGGCAATCGGCGCGAGCAGTTATACCTACCATCATCACGCAGCTTGCTAACGGGGAACGCCAGATAAAGCTCGGCGCGGTCTCCCCCACGCGGGATTTCTCTTATGTACAGGATACGGTATCGGGGTTCATCGCGGCTCTGCAGTCTGATAAGGGTTTGGGCGAAGTGGTAAATTTCGGCAGCAACTTTGAGATTGCGATTGGCGACGCAGCGCGAGTAATCGGCGACGTGATGAATACAGAAGTGGAAATCGTCACCGATGAGCAGAGGTTACGTCCTGAGAACTCGGAGGTAGAGCGTCTCTGGGCAGCGAATGATAAGGCGCGCAAACTTTTCGGCTGGCAGCCAACATACGGCGGACTCGATGGATTCAAGCGTGGCTTGTGCGAAACCGTGCAATGGTTTACCCGAGCTGAAAATCTAGTTCATTACAAAGCGAATATCTACAACTTGTGAATGCCGTACAGTCATCATCGGCCGCCTCCGCCGAGCAGTCGATCGCGCACGATGTGGTTAAAGTCATCGCTCGTGCGATCGGCGAAGCACCGGCCGCCCTGCATGAACCGCAGTTTTCAGGGAGGGAATGGGATTATCTCAAAGAGTGTCTCGACTCTACATTCGTCTCATCTGTGGGAAAATTCGTTGATCGCTTCGAGAGGGATCTCGCCGATTACACGGGGGCGCAATATTCTGTGGCGGTGGTCAATGGGACTGCGGCGTTACACGTCGCATTGAAGCTTGCTGGGGTGAAAGAGGGCGATGAGGTTCTTGTACCTGCGCTGACGTTCGTGGCTACGGCCAATGCTGTGAGTTACTGTAATGCGAGCCCTCACTTTGTTGAGTGCGAAGAAGCAACCTTTGGTATTTCGGCCTCTGCGTTGCGAGAGCATTTGCAATCCATCGCGGAGGTGCGTCATGGCGTGTGCGTGAATCGACAAACTGGCAGACCCATCCGCGCTTTGGTGCCGATGCACACCTTCGGGCATCCTGTCGATCTTGATGGTCTAACGGCTGTTGCGTACGACTTTAAGTTGGTGATGGTGGAAGACGCAGCGGAGTCGCTTGGTAGCTTCTACCGCGGTCGTCATACAGGCACTTTTGGTCGAATGGGGACATTTAGCTTTAACGGTAACAAAACCATCACAACAGGCGGTGGTGGCGCCATCGTTACTGATGACGAGTCTCTGGCGCGGCATGCCAAGCATCTTACGACTACTGCGAAGCTTCCGCACCGCTGGGCTTTTGAACACGACGAGATTGGTTATAACTACCGTATGCCTAACTTGAATGCGGCGCTAGGTTGTGCGCAGCTGGAGCGACTGCCAAGTATGTTAAAGGCCAAGCGACAACTTTTCGAGGCCTATCGTAAGGCGTTTGCCGATCTTCAAGGTATGCACATCGTTGAAGAATCCTCATGCAGTCAGAGTAATTTTTGGCTGCAAACTCTAAAATTAGAGCGTGAAAACATAGTTTTGCGCGACGCCATTCTTGAAGCTACCAATGCGGCCGGTTACATGACTCGACCAATTTGGAGGCCTATGCATAAGCTACGTCCATACGCTAATTGCCCGCGGATGACTATGAAGGTGACCGAATCTCTAGAGCAGCGTTTGATTAATCTCCCGAGCAGCGTCGCCTTGCCTTTTTGAACGCGAGATGTAAGTGATGCCCAATAGATCCAAATCAACGCGACTTCCTGGTCTGATTTTCGACGCGCGCCGTCTTGACCTTATGGATCTTCCGAGAGTGGACTGCCATCTGCATACGTCGTGGACGGACGGCGCCAACTCTGTGGAAGAGGTTTACCAAGCGGCCCTTGAGAACGGCTTAACGAGTGTTCTGTACAGTGAACACAGCCGTAAAACTAGTACGGAGTGGTTCCACAAGTTTGTCGCTGAGGTGAGGAGTTTACCCGCTTCGCCCTGTCGCGCTTATGTCGGCACTGAGGTGAAGGTGGAAACACGTGCCGGTGACATTGACACAATACCGGCAATTAGCGATCACTGCGATTTCATTATGGCTAGCGTACATCGCTTCATCGATGCCAATGACGTTACCATTCAGTTCGCGGAAACTGATCCTGCGCAGGCAGTCGATTTGGAATACGCGATTACTTGGGCGGTGCTGGAGAATCCTCAGGTGGACATTCTCGGCCATATGTTCGGCATGAGCTATCGTCGTTTCGGTCGGTCGCCCGCCGACGAGCAGATCCGCGAACTTATCTCGCGCGCAGCACGATTTGGTGTCGCAGTGGAAGTGAATTCTTATTACCACCCCGACGCATTAAAAATGTTGAAGTGGTGTCAGGAATTCGATGCAAAAATCACGTTTGGCTCGAATGCGCATGAGCTAAGCACCGTAGGTGCTATCGTGCGGCAGTTTCAAAGGGAATTAGCTAATGCGTAAGCCTTGCCGTGTTTTGGTGACCGGTGCCGGTAGCGGTGTCGGTCAAGGAATCGTAAAGGCGCTGCACGCCTCTAGCCTCCCGGTTACCGTAGTCGCAGCCGATATCGCGCCAATGAATGTGGCTCTTTATATGTCTGAAGGTGCCGTGCTGATTCCCCGTGTGGAAGCTCCGGATGCGCTAAATATGATCGTGGAGGTCCTGCGGGAGAACAGAATCGATGTAGTAATGATTGGATCCGAATTCGACCTCAACTTCTTTGCAGCCAACAGGCAGGTAATAGAGGCTCGCTGCGGCGCTATCGTGATCGCAGCGCCGCTTCCGACCGTTGCTATTGCTGATGATAAGTGGCTGACTGCAGAATTCTTAAGGGAGAACGGATTACCTTACGCGGAAGCCTATTTGCCGTGCGACTTAGCGGACGCCGTCCGCCTGGCCGAAAAATGGGGCTATCCCCTTGTTCTTAAAACGCGTCGCGGCACGTCGTCGCGACATGTTTATATTGTAAAATCTCAAGATGAGTTGTTGAAGCTCTATCCCGTAACGCCGATGCCAATGCTGCAGCGTCTTATAGATATTCCGTCGTCACAACTGGGCAGCGAATTCACTTGTAGCATATTTAAGACGGCCGACGGAAGCATGATCGGCCCGTTTACCGCGCGGCGTACGGTGCGCGGCGGGACGTCTTGGCACATTGAAGTCGGGCAATTTGAATCCCTATATGCGCCGCTACTGGCCATTGCCGATGCAATGGATTATATCGGTTCGCTGAACGTTCAACTGATGCTGACGGATCAGGGAGCTATCCCTTTCGAACTCAATGCGCGTTTTTCCGGAACTACCGCGGTACGGGCGCATTTCGGCTTCAACGAGCCTGCTATGGCGCTCCTTAGTTTTTTTTATAAGGAAGAGGTGCCGACGCCCCTTATTCGCTCGGGAATCGCTATGCGCTACCACGAAGAGGTTTTCATCGAAGGGGAGAGTGAGGTTAGCCTTACGCCAGGACGACATAAAGGGGTAGTCAACAGGTGGTTCTAAATAGGATCGGTCTCACTGGCGCAAGCGGTATGCTTGGTCGACACTTGCGCGCAGCCTTTAACGCGGCCGGGGCGGAGGTTACCGCGATATCGCGTTCCGGTATTGACGGCTCAGCTGCTTGGGACCTTGGGGAATGGCTGAGCGTGGATTCCCTCGACGCGCTTTTTTCTGACGTTCAAGCTATCGTGCATGCGGGCGCGTTCGTTCAGCCCTCCGGTGAAGTCGACGAGGCCCGCATGTTTAACGCCAATGTTCGTGCGTGTCTGAATCTAGGGCTGTGGGCAAGGCGCAGGGACATTCCGCTGCTTTATATCTCCGGTGCCATCGTTTATGCAGATCCATTGGCGTACCTTCAGTCGGAGTCGGCCCCGCTGGGTTGTAGCGGGCTCGGTGGTTTTTACGGATTTTCCAAGCTGCTGGCCGAGGACTTACTATTGCGCTTGCGCCAGCAGGGGCTAAAGTTGTGTGTGCTGCGTCCGACCTCTATTTACGGTCTTGGTATTGGTGCGGACAAGATGGTGTCGCGTTTCCTTACCGCAGCCGTCAGAGGTGAGGTGATCGAGTTAAATCAGCCTGTCGACGATCGCGTGGATCTTGTTCATGCCGCTGATGTTTCAGATGCCACTGTTGCTGCGCTGAAGCGCGAATGTTGGGAAACCCTCAATATCTCTTCGTGCACGCCGACCTCCATCCTGGAGTTAGCCGAAGCCTGCTTGGATGTTACCGGAAGCGGTCGCTTGGAAATAAAGGGCGCGCGGCCAGCGCACTACACGCCGTCAGTGACATATTCCCTGGACATCCGCTACGCGAGTGAGCGCATTCAGTGGCAGCCTCGCATCGATGTGCGCAAGGGCCTTTCCATGATGTTGCGTGGACACTATTTGCCGAGCTTTTAATCGAGAAAACGACGTAGTGGCGAAAACGTTCATCATTGCGGAAGTTGGCGTCAATCACAACGCTAACTTGCAAATGGCATACCAGCTGATTGACGCCGCAAAGGCGTCGGGTGCCGACGCGATCAAGTTTCAGACTGCGATTCCCGAGCTAGTTGCTACAAGTTTTGCGCAGAAGGCTGGTTATCAGATGAAAACCTCCGGCGCTGAGGAATCGCAGCTTGAAATGATCCGCAAGATTCACTTTCCTTTAGAGGTTTATCCGCTTCTTAAGCAGGCTTGCGCGCTGAAGGGCATCATGTTCTTCTCCACAGCCTTCGACATGACGAGCCTCGCCTTCCTGCAGCAACTGGGCCAAGACATTCATAAGGTACCCTCTGGCGAGATTACCAATTTGCCTTATCTGCGCGCCATCGGTAGCTATGGCCGGCCCATTATTTTATCCACCGGTATGTCCTCGATGGAGGAAATCGCTGCCGCGCTGGCGGTACTCGAGCAGGTCGGCACCAAGCGCTCGGACATCACGGTACTCCATTGCAACACCGAATATCCGACCCCTATGCACGACGTTAATTTAAAGGCTATGCGGACGATCGCCGACACGTTCGACGTCGACGTCGGTTATTCGGACCATACATCCGGCATTGAGGTTGCTATCGCGGCTGTGGCGCTAGGCGCCCGGGTGATCGAGAAGCATCTGACGCTGGACTGTAACCTGCCCGGACCTGACCACAAGGCTAGTTTGGAGCCGGTGTCGTTCGGCAATATGGTCAGCGCCATCCGAAAAATTGAGCGGGCACTAGGCAGTTCTGTAAAAGCGCCCAGCCCAAGTGAATTACGCAATAAACCGATTGCGCGCCGGTCGATCGTAGCCTCCCGGCCTATCAAAGCCGGCGAGGTGTTCACCGTGGAAAATTTAGTTGCCAAGCGACCGGGTTATGGTATCTCCCCGATGCGCTGGGATGAGGTGATCGGCCTTAGGGCATCGCGCGACTTCGAGCCTGACGAGTTGATCAGCCTATGAGAACAATCTGTGTCGTGACCGGTTCGCGTGCCGATTATGGCCTGCTGCAGTGGGTCATGCGGAGTATCAACCGCGATCCCGCTCTCAAACTTCAAGTTGTTGCTACCGGTATGCACCTGTCCCCCGAGTTCGGTCTAACTTATCGTGAAATTGAGGCTGACGGGTTTGTTATTGACCGTAAACTAGAGATTCTCACGAGCTCAGATTCCGCTTCCGGCGTCACTAAGTCCGTGGGGCTTGGGGTGATAGCCTTTGCCGACGCGTTCGCTGAATTACGTCCGGACATCGTCGTGCTTTTAGGCGATCGTTTCGAGATTTTTGCTGCGGCCACCGCCGCCATGATTGCCGGTCAGCCGATTGCACACTTGCATGGCGGTGAAGTCACTGAGGGCGCGATTGACGATGCGATCCGCCATTCAATCACCAAAATGTCGCATCTGCATTTCGTGGCCGCAGAGCCCTACCGACGGCGTGTCTTGCAGCTGGGTGAACCGCCTGACCGCGTTTTATTGAGCGGTGGGCTCGGCGTGGATACTGTCTGCAAGACGCCCCTGCTGAATCGTTGCGACCTTGAGGCAGCGATAGATTTTAGGCTGGGCAAGAAAAATCTGTTAGTTACTTTTCATCCGGCGACGCTTGAGCCAGGCTCGGCGCCTATCCAGATGGCTGAGTTGCTTAAGGCGCTTGATAGCCTGTCAGATACTAATTTTATATTGACCATGCCGAACGCTGATACCGGCGGTCGCGAGCTGATCCGAATGGTTGAGCAGTTCGTCTCTACGCGGCCGCATACCCGTGCCTTTACCTCACTCGGCCAGGTACGCTACCTGTCTTGTATGGCACACGTGGACGGTGTCGTTGGTAATTCGTCAAGCGGTCTCGCTGAGGCGCCCAGTTTCAAAAAGGGCACCGTCAATATCGGTGATCGCCAGCGCGGCCGTCTCAAAGCTGCCAGCGTTATCGATTGCGATCCCGATTGTGAAAGTATTATCGCTGCCATAGAAGTGCTGTACTCACCCACCTTCCAGGCCAGACTGGAGCAAGTGGAGAATCCTTATGGTAATGGCGGTGCCAGCGAGAAAATTGTAGATGTCCTGAAGCACTTCGATATTAGTAACATTACTAAGAAATCCTTTCAGGACATGCCTTACGGAATGGGCGTCTGAGCTAGCAATGAAGCCGAAAGAAAATTTCTGGCGTAAGGCAACTCTGCCACGTAACTCGACCCTGCGCGATGTTATCGACAGTATGAATAAGTCGGCGTTTCGCATCGTGCTAGTAGTGAATAACCATGGAGCGCTCGAAGGGACGATCTCTGACGGCGATATCCGTCGTGGCTTACTCAAGGGCCTAGATATTGACAGCCCGATCGACAAAGTCATCCATCGCGGCGCAATGGTAGTGCCGCCGGACATGGACCGAGACATGGTGCTGCAGCTTATGGTGGCTAATAAGATTCAGCAGATTCCGGTTGTAGACGAGCAGCATCGCATAATTGGTCTGCATTTGTGGGACGAGATCTCTTCGCCGCCGCGGCGCACCAATCGGATGGTCATCATGGCTGGTGGAAAGGGCACGCGTCTGCGTCCATTTACCGAGCGGTGCCCCAAGCCGCTAGTTACTGTAGCTGGTAAGCCGATGTTAGAGCACATAATCGAGAGAGCGAAGCACGAGGGATTCTCTGACTTCGTGCTGGCAGTCCATTATCTCGGACATATGATTGAGGAGCATTTTGGTGACGGAACCCGATTCGGAGTCCGTATCGAGTACCTGCGGGAAGATCGTCCGCTCGGCACTGCGGGCGCTCTGAGCCTTCTGCAGCCGCGCCCGAGCGACCCATTCGTCGTGACTAACGGTGATGTCGTCACCGATATTCGCTACGGTGAATTGCTCGATTTTCACATTCGTCACGAGGCCAGCGCCACCATGGCGGTACGTACTCATGAGTGGCAGCATCCCTTTGGTGTGGTTCAGACCAACGGGGTCAATATCACCGGATTCGAGGAAAAACCCGTTGTTAGAAGCTATATCAACGCGGGTGTGTATGTTCTCTCCCCATCCGCGATTGACGAACTTGAACCGAACGTGGCCTGCGATATGCCCACTCTATTTGAACGCTTGCAAAATCGCACACGACGCACAGTCGTCTACCCGATGCATGAGCCGTGGCTAGACGTAGGTCGTCCAGATGATTTAGAAAAAGCGCACGAAGCGATTAAGGAGGGGATCGTAGCGCGGGGGGTCAAATGATCGATGGAAAAAAGATCTTGGCCCTGATTCCTGCCCGTGATGGCAGCAAGGGCCTGCCTCGCAAAAATATCTTACCGATATGCGGCAAGCCACTGATTACATGGAGCGTAGAAAAGGCGCTTAAGTCAAAGTTCGTGGACATCGTGCTAGTCACTACCGACAGCTTGGAAATCGCCGACATCGCCCGAGCAGCAGGTGCTCACGTGCCATTTATAAGACCCGCCGAACTTGCTACTGATCTCTCCCCAACTTACGATGCGATTCGTCACGCGCTCGGCTTCCTTGAGAAAGAGGAGGGCAGGACCTTCGACTATGTCGTGTTACTTGAACCGACTTCGCCTCTGCGTCAGGACGACGACATAGATCGCATGCTCGAGCAACTGGTTGGTAATTCTGCCGATTTTGATTCTATTATTAGCGTCGGAGAAGTCGAAGCGCACCCGTCTATTGTTCGACGCTTAAGCGGTCCGAATCTTGAGCCGTTTTGTCCAGAGTTGCAGCGAACTTCGCGTCGCCAGGACAACGAGCCGGCTTTTTTCCCTTACGGCGTCGCATATATTGCCAAAACTACCGTACTGCTTGCAGAAAACACTTTCTACACGAAGCGTTGCACCTACTTCAAGATAAAGCAGTATCAGAACTATGAGATTGACGACATCTACGGGTTTTTATGCGTAGAAAGTATTATGAAATATGAGTGGGGGTTGAAATGAGGTTTCTAGTTGTTGGCCTTGGCTCGATGGGCAAACGTCGCATCCGAAACCTGCAGGTTCTAGGCCGCACGGCGCTGGCCGGGTTAGATCCGCGCGCTGATCGACGCGACGAGGTGTCGTCGCGATACGGCATAGAGACCTTTGATTCTTTTGATAAAGCGCTGGCTTCATTCAAGCCGGATGCGTTGATAATCTCAACTGGTCCTAGTCTGCACATGCAATATGCCCATCCAGCCGCGAAGAGGGGCCTCCATTGCTTCATTGAGGCCTCGGTGGTGGAGGGCGAGCGTATCGCCGAACTGTGTGCGGCGATTGAGGGGACACGCCTGGTGATAGTTCCGTCGTGTACTATGCGTTATTATCCCGGGCCCATTGCGATACGTGATCTCGTCCGCGCCGGAAAGATTGGAAAGCCGCTCAATCTCAACTATGTAACCGGTCAGTATCTCCCAGACTGGCACCCTTGGGAGCATATCGAAGACTTTTATGTGTCGAAGAGAGAAACGGGAGGCGCACGCGAAATTGTTCCGTTTGAGCTTACTTGGATCAATGAAATATTCGGTGAGCCTCAGCCGCTTGCTTGCGTAAAGGATAAGGTCACTGATATCAAGGCGGACATTGATGACATCTATCATTGCTTGCTCCGTTACCCGGGCGACATGCTAGCTAGCATTACAGTAGAGGTCATCTCGCGACCGAAAGCGATCCGAGAACTGCATATCCTGGGGAGCGACGGTAGGCTGAGCTTTAGTGCTGACGAGAACTGCGTGCGCTACATCTCCGTTGGGGACAGCGATTGGAATCGTATCAATCTCGGATCAGGTACCATTGAAAAGGGTTATATAAATCCTGAAGAGCCCTACATTGCCGAGTTGGCTGATTTTATCAAGGCGATTGAGGTTGCAGATCGCAAAGCCTTTCCTAACACACTGGAAAGTGACGTACGGACCCTTGCCTTGTTGAATAGTCTTGAAAATTTGAGCGTAAACAATAAATGAACTATCAAGATCGATTACTGAAAGCCATCCCGGGCGGCGCCCACACATATTCACGCGGGTTCGACCAGTTTCCGTCTAACGCGCCGCAGATTCTCGAGCGTGGCGAGGGGGCTTATGTCTGGGATCCGGAAGGTAGGCGCTATCTCGACTACGGCATGGCGTTGCGCGCCGTAACTTTAGGCTACGCCTATCCTTCGGTGGCCGATGCTGCCTGCCGCGAGATCTTAAAAGGCAATAATTTGACGCGCGCGTCGACCACCGAACTCGAGGCTGCAGAGTTACTGGTTGATTTAATTCCTTGTGCCGACATGGTCAAGTTTGCGAAGAATGGTTCCAACGTTACGACTGCTGCCGTCAAGGTCGCGCGCGCCTACACTAGTCGTCCGTACATTTGCATTCCGCGTCAGCACCCCTTCTTTTCGTTCGATGACTGGTTCATTGGATCCACTGTGCTGACGCGTGGTATCCCAGAGCAGCATGCGTCAAAAACTCTAGTTTTCGACTACGGCGATATTGCTTCATTGCAGGCGCTTTTCGACGCATACCCCGGCCAAATTGCCGGCGTCATGCTCGAGCCGGCCACCACGATTACGCCTTGCCCGCCCGGCTGTAAGGTCACGCTAACGTACGAGTCTCAGTGTCGCCCGTGCGTCAGAAGAAGCGAGAATTTCCTGCATAAGGTCCAGGCCTTGTGTCGTAAGAACGAGGCGCTATTCATTCTCGACGAGATGATTACTGGTTTTCGCTGGCACCTCGAGGGGGCGCAAACCTACTTCGGCGTGGAGCCAGATCTCAGCACCTTCGGTAAAGGTATGGCCAATGGCTTTTCCGTAGCCGCTCTCGTCGGTCGTCGGGAAATCATGGAAGTCGGCTCTATCAGTGAGCCTGGAGCCGAACGCACGTTCCTAATGTCCACTACACACGGCGGAGAAATGTCCAGTCTGCGCGCCTTCATTGAGACGGTGAAGGTCTATAAGGAGAAGAACGTTTGCCAGCATCTGTGGCATTACGGAGCGAAGCTGAGATCCGGACTGCTGGATCTTGCTCGGGAGTTCGACCTTGTAGACCAGTTCCAAGTGGACGGGCCCCCGATCTCTATGAACTACTCTACCCGCGATGCGAACGGCGAGGTTTCTATGGAGTTTCGTACGCTGTTTGCTCAAGAGATGGCACGGAATGGCGTGCTGATGTCCTGGATAGCAGTAAGCCTAAGCCATAGCGATACCGAATTGCAGTTGACCCTGGAGGCGGCGCGTAAATCCCTGCAGGTATACGCCAAGGCGCTTCATGACGGCGTTGATAAGTATCTGGAAGGTCCGGCTGTGAAACCCGTGTTCCGAAAGTACAACTGAGCCCCGACACCCATGACAGTCATCTCTTCTTACAAGGCACTTTTTGATCTTGGTGGAAAGACTGCTGTGATAACCGGCGCTGGCGGAATCCTCGGCCGGCATTTCAGCAATGGACTTGCCGAAGCAGGCGCGGATCTGGCGCTGTTGGATATCTGTAGCGAGGGAATTGAAGAGCTAGCGACGGAGCTGCGCGCGCGCTTTGGGGTCAACGTAAGAGCTTTCGCTTGCGATGTGGCCGATCCTGCTTCAGTTCAGCAGACGGTCGCTGCCGTCGTGGCCTCTTTTGGAAGCATCGATATTTTGCATAACAATGCCGCTGGCAAGTCCGATGACCTTGATTCATTCTTCGCGCCCTTCGAGGACTACTCGCTCGCGCAATGGAGACAGATAATGGCTGTCAATCTCGATGGTATGTTTCTGATGGCGCAGGCGGTGGGTAAGCAGATGGTTGAGCAAGGCCGTGGTGGGAGCATTATCCAGACTTCCTCGATCTACGGTCTGATGGCGCCTGACCAGCGTATCTACGAGGGCTCCTTTTATTTGGGGCGACAAATCAATACGCCAGCGGTCTATTCGGCCTCGAAGGCTGGAATTATCGGTCTGACCAAGTACTTGGCCACCTACTGGGCAAACCAGGGAATACGAGTCAACACCATCGCTCCTGGCGGTGCCGAGAGCGGGCAGAATCAGGAATTCGTGCGTCGCTACTCTGCCCGCGTCCCTATGGGCCGAATGGCGCAGGCGCACGAAATTGTTTGCGCCCTTCTCTATCTCGCCTCGGATGCATCGAGCTACGTTACCGGTCAAACCATCTCTGTAGATGGCGGTCTCGAGGCCTGGTGACTGACAGCCCCTCTAACGAAAAAGGTATACGGAAAGATCTGATGAAATACTGTACCAAATGTCTGATGCCTTCGACCCGCCCTCGCATCCAATACAACGATTTCGGAGTGTGTAACGCCTGCCAGTGGGCAGAAGAGAAAAAGAGCATTGATTGGGGGCCACGCTGGGAACAGCTCGAAGTGTTATGCGACAAGTATCGTGCGCGGAATAAGGGCCGCTTCGACGTCATCGTGCCGTACAGCGGTGGCAAGAACGGTGCATACATCGCCTATACCTTAAAGACTAAGCTGGGCATGAACCCACTCAGCGTGACGATCCGTCCGCCTATGGAAGATCCGATAGGCCTTCAGAATATTAAGAACTTCCAGGATCGTGGCTATGACCATTTGTTTATTACTCCAAACCGACTGGTCGAGCGCGAGATTGATAAAGAAAATTTCATCAACAAGGGTATCCCTATGCATGCCTTCATGATTGCGGTGCAGACCGCAATTATGCGTACGGCCGTAAACTTCGATATCCCCTTTGTGATGTACGCGGAGGAGGGCGAAACCGAATATGGTGGTTCCTCTAAGCTGAAGAACTCACCGACTTACTCAGTGGAGGATGGAATCAAGCTCTACTTAAGCGGTGTAGATCCGGCCAAGTACAAGAACCAGTTCGACGAAGGTAGTCTGTACTGGTTCTTGTATCCGCCGCAGGAACAGATTGTTGAGCTAAAACCTGAAATCTGCCACTGGTCGTATTTTGAGGACTTCGTTAACTACAAGCACTATATCGTCGCCAAAGAGAAGCTCGGACTGGTTGAGCGTGCCGAGCGTAACATCGGCGCCATAGAGAATTTCTCCGCTACAGATACGAATCTCATCCACCTGTACTTTTACCTAATGTACCTAAAGTTTGGCTTCGGTCGGACCACCAGCGAAATCGGTAACGAGATACGTCGCGGTGCCATGACTCGGGCGCAGGCCATCAACATAACTAAGAAGTTTGATGGCGAATTTCCCGAGAGACATGTGGAATCCTATCTTGAATATTACCGGATGAATCGCGAGGATTTTGACGCTGTTCTCGATAAGTGGGCTAATAAGGAACTCTTTGATAAGCAGGGGGGGCGTTGGAAACCGAAGTTCACGATAAGCTGATATGTCACTTTCCAAGCACCACTTTGTTATAGCCGATAATAGCCGGCTCGCCTTTGAGGGCGCCGCCGCAAGAGTGCGATCCTTCGTCGCCGCGCGTCTAGGCCAACAATCGACTTCGTACGAGTTCTGCGATGACTGGGCTACGCTGGAGGCTCGCGTTCGTACGCTATCGACTGCAGCGCCGGACGGCATCGAGTATGTCGTGCTGATGGATCTGATGAGCCCATTCACCGATCTCGATCTGGTGGTGCATATGACTGAGGTGTTGAGCCGTACTGGGCAACTCTATGCGCGTTGCGATGGTGCTGTTCCCGGCACCGAAGTACACGCTATTCTCCCAATTACAAGCCTTGCAGCATTTTCACCGTTTGCGTTGAGTTCGCTGGACTCCGGTGCGGGTACGACGGTGCGCTGGGAGACTCAGAGCAAGTACAACAATCAGCTTAATCTTTACAAATACAAGCGGATAAAGATTTTCTTAGCGCTTACTGAGCGTTTCGATGATCTGCCGCACCTCTCTTTATCGGCGCTGATGGCGCGACTGGCTGAAGATGACGCCTTCGTTTTGCTTTCGACCTTTGGTGATGGCCTACGTCAGTTTAATTACAACAGTTGTCCACACTGTAACGGACACATCGAGCCGTTACCTAACACCATGTCGCAGCCTTTCTGCGGCTATCTCCCCGTAACCCGACCAGTTTATCACGAATGCGAGGCGTGCGGCTTGGTGGTTCAATCTCCATCGGTGCATGAAGATGATGTCCAATTCATTTACGACAAATGGGATAAGCAAGATTTTGTTGCTTCGACCAATAATCCCTACACCAGCGATTCTATTCGCTGTGACCTCTCTAAGATTCTGCATACGCTGCCGACTAAGACCCGTACGCTAGATTTGGGTGGGGGTATTGGTAACTTTAGTAAGTTCCTGCGTACCGCCTATCCGGAATGGGATGTGACGCATTCTGATTTCGAGATCAAGGCAATCGCCTCCGAGGGCGTGCGAGCGCGCGCCCTAGACTTTACGCGGGAGCCGATCGGCAGGGCCCAATATGAGTTGATCACTGCCTGGGAAGTGATCGAGCATGTTCCATACCACAAGTTACGATTCGTCTTCGAAAATATAGCAGCGGCACTGGCGCCTGGCGGTTACTTTGTTTTCAGTACGCCTGATTTTGATTCGCCGGTCTGTAAGAGTTTTGATTTTTACGCGCTTTGCCCTCCCTTCCATTACCTGGTGTTCGGGGAGCGCTGGCTTCGCAATTACTTCCTGGATTCGAAGCACTTTGAGATCTTCGACGTAAAACACTGCTCGGACTTTCTAGATGACGCACTCAATTGGTATGGATACGGCGGGAAAACCTGCCCCTCGATGGCTATTCGAAGCACGGCAGATCTTCTGCGTGCAGTTTTTGAAATGGATGTCGATAAAAAAATACGTAATCGACTTGCCGCTGATGGATTTGGGACTGAAATCATCATGACTCTACGAAAAAAAAATAGCTGAGCCAATTCATGAGTGTCGTCATCGTAGACTACGGACTGGGCAATCTTTGGTCGGTTAGGAATGCTTTCGAGTTCATTGGGGCAGAAGTTACGGTGAGTTGCGATCCTGAGGTTGTGTCAGCCGGCGATAAGCTCGTGCTTCCAGGCGTCGGCTCATTCGGTACGGGTATGAAAAATCTTCGTGAACGCGGTCTGCTCGATCCGCTAAACAAAGCAGTTCATAACCGGGGTGTGCCGATACTCGGAATCTGCCTCGGTATGCAGCTATTAGCGGACGCCAGCGAAGAGTCGCCTGGAGTTCACGGATTAGGCTGGATTTCAGGGCAGGTACGAGAGTTCACTAACAGGGGCTTGCGTTTGCCGCATATGGGCTTTAACAGTGTGATTGCGGATACCACAAACCCTTTGTTTGAGACTGTTGCTGCTGTCCCAGAGGACTTCTATTTCGTCCACTCCTACCACTTTACGCCGGATAATAGAGAGTATGCATCGGGGTTCACGTATTATGGCGGTGAATTCATATCGGCGGTTCGAAAAGCTAATATTTTTGGCGTCCAATTTCATCCGGAGAAAAGCCAGAGTAGCGGGCTCAACCTGATTTCCCGGTTCGTCAAGTTCAAATCGGTGAACGACGATGGCTAAGCCACGAATGTGTTTTGCACTTTTATACTCTGGCGGCATGTTTCACCTCAGTCGCAACTTCAATTTGCAGGCAGTAGGCGACTATAACTGGTTAATGGAAAACTATGAGTTCGAATCCATAACCCGTTCCATCGATGAATTGATCGTTCTTAATGTGGGTAGGGATTCGGGCGGCTGGGAAGACTTCATCCAGACAGTGAGGGCGTTGGTTAGACGCTGTTTCATGCCCGTTGCTGTAGGTGGTGGCATACGTGACTTCGCCCAGGCTCAACAGTTGTTCAAAAATGGTGCCGACAAGGTCGTGGTCAACTCCGCCTTTTTTTCGGCCCCGAGTCTTATAGAAAGATTAGTGGACAGCTACGGCAGTCAGTCTATCGTCGCGTCGTTGGATTTCCGCCGTGATGTTGACGGCGCTCCGAGCATTTTCATTGATAGCGGACTCACAGATACCGGCGTTGATCTCGCCACCGGCGTCGCAAAAGTAGCAGCAATGGGAGCGGGTGAAATCTACCTCACATCGATCGGGCGCGATGGCACCGGTATGGGATTCGACCTGCCAGCGCTGCAACTAGCCCATGAGTCTTGCGATTTGCCCATCATCGCCGCTGGCGGCGCCGACACAGCGGATCGCCTGGCGGAGGGTATTCGATCAGGTTTTGCCTTTGCAGTATCGACGGCCCATCTATTCAACTTCATGTGCGATGGGCTGCGCGATGCGAGGTTGAAACTGATCGCGGACGGTATTCCTCTGAGTCGCTGGAACTTTGAGGAGCTGAGGAGATGATGATTCTGGGAAAGGCTAGTTCATATGGGCTTATCACGGAGAGCTGTCTACACGACTAAGTGCATTATTGATGGCTTCGGGGGTGCCTAATTAATTTGATGGTTGGTCGCCAGGATCTTATGGTCGTTATTCCTTTTCGGACGATAAGGAACGTATTTCGGGAAGTCGTCTAGCAATGGTTAGTTTAATTTACGATACCAAAGGTCGTTTTTGTTCGCACGAGAGTCTGATCGTAAACCCGACGAAATTAGGCTTAGCTATGCGAGATTTGGTGGCGGCGTTGAGAAGACGGTGTCTTGGGTTTTTGAGCGCGTAAGACGCAATCGCGGAAGCGGTTTGGCATCAAAGTTACGACCCTATGTGGTTCACAGGACTAAAATATTCGTCAACGAATGTGCGCTGATAGAGAAACTAAACGACGAATGTTGTTAAAATTTTTAGCTTAAGCCAAGACAATTTTTGTGGTTAATCATGAAAAGTAAAATTAAATCGCTCCTTACGGATTTATCAAAAAGCGAGTTTCTTCGGAAACACTCGGATTTTTTTCAAAACTGGTATTCAGGTCATGTGTTAAACGATGAGGTAAAAAAAGCCATTACCCTCGGTAAGCTTGTTGGGTATTACAGATCGCTTCTATTCTGGCGATATGCCCCGAGAAAGTACGTCGGGGGAGCATTATTGAACCTGCTGGGTTTGCAGCTAATTCGTTATTATTTTTATAACCTTCGGTATTTGATGAGAGGTCGACTAGGAGTAACGGCGTCCCAGATCGCATCTCGGGGGATCGTGATCGAGAGAAGTTTTTTACCGCACGAAACTATTGTCCGTCTTCTAAAGTTTTATTCGGATAATCGTGACAAGTCCTCTCATCACTTTCGCGACTTTTCAGAACTGGTAATCGTAAATAGCAATGGGGTGGCACAGAACGGTCGTGATTTCGCGGAGCTCTACGAGCATTTGCTGAAAGACTGTGGCATCTTGCGATTGGGAGAAGATTTGACAGGCTTGGCGTTAAGGTTATCGCCATTTGTCTCAATTCTTCACTATAAATCCTACATCGATCAACGAGGCCAGTCTGACGGCCAAGATACACCGCATTCAGATGTTTTCTATCCGTCGTTCAAGTTGTTTGTGTATCTAAACGAGGTTAATGAGTCTAATGGAGCGTTTCGTTACCTACAGTATAGCAACCAATTCAGCGTGAAAGGCGCAATCAACGCCTATAAAGATTCGCTAAGACATTATTTTGGAGGTGGTAAGAGCAGCTTATATCCCACTGACGCCTCGATTGGGCTCGGCGGCGACGAGCTTAGTTGGTTGTCTGCTTCAGGCCGGCCGGGCGATGGGGTCATATTCAATGTGCAGGGGATACATCGCCGAGGCGACTTCCTGAAGGACCAATTTCGTGAAAGGTTGGTTCTGCTCGTGGACTTCCGTCAAGTCGAGGTGCCAATCCAGCGTTTTGCCGCGAATGTTTGATGGGTAGGAGGCGATATGTTGATTAAGGGGGGTCGTGTACGTCTTGTGCCCTTCAGTGCCACGCATCTTTACGACCAAGCGTATTATGGCTGGCTGTGCGATAGGGAAGTTGTTCGCTTCATCGGTCGAACCGAGTTGCTAGAGGGTATCACGTTCGAGGAAGCTAAGAGGTACGTTGAACAACTTTGGGAAAATCAATATTGCAATTTCTTTGCGGTACACGAATCGATAAATGGAAGCTTCATTGGCACCGCCAAAGTGAACTTTAGTTCCGCGGAAGGGCGGAAGCATGGCATCGCAGACGTTGGTATTATGATCGGCGAACGAGATTGGTGGGGCAGAGGTCTGTCGATCGATATTCTTCGTTCAGTTTCGATTTATTCATTCGATCAATTGAAGGCGCGTAAACTGACCGCAGGGGCTTGGTCTGTAAATGAGCCCGTGATTAAGGCATTCCTTCGAATTGGTTTCCGAATTGATGGCCGCGCGCGCCAGCAGCTTCCTGTCGACAATGGTTACTGTGATCATGTTCTGATGAGTTGCTTTGAGCGGGAATTGTTACGTTGAGTCCTCGAACGAGCTTCCCCGCTTAGGCTATATGCTACTGGTTCGTATGAGTAAGTTCTCTAAATATCTATTTAAAGTTCACCGCTTTTTTTCTGGAGTCATCCTTGAGTGCTTGTTCCTTTCGAAGCTGTGGGAACCTCCAGAGAAATCATATGCGGCGGCCGTCAAAAATTTCATCGCTGTTAATAAAGAGTGGGGGTGGTCGAATTCCCGGCGACCCGCGCAGGTGCTCGTGGAAGGGCATCTTTCAGAGTATGGGCCGAACTATATGTTTCGAACGGCGTTGGCTGCAAAGTCGGTCGAGCGGGCGATGGGCGGCGCCCAAGTAACCGTGGTGGTAGATGGCTTCTCATACCAGTGGTGCACCGCGCGGAAATGTTATAAGTCCTTCGGTATTGAACACTGGATTTATCTAGGGCGGCGCTTTGTCTGTCTTGCGCCTTTCCTTTTAATGTTCTCAATATCTTGTGCATTGTTTTCATTTTCCAAACTTCGAGTACCGCGCGATGTGATTCAACTTAGGCACGGTAAGATCAAGGCTGGAGATTTAATCTACGATCAAGTACTTCGCAGCACGAAATTACCCACGATTCGATCATTAGGATTTCCGATTTTTTTCACTCTAGTGAGAAGTTGGTACTACTATTTTCAATACGAAATTCTTTTTAAGACAAGTCAATTCGCGTTTTTTATCGCCACCCATACAGCATATCCGCAGTATGGGCTACTGTGTAGAGTGGCACTCTCGCACGGGGTTAAGGTTCTGGAAACTACGGACATTCAGATGTCGTTGTTTGATAGGTTTGATCAAGGCAGTCTTCCAACCTATCACCAAGGAATTCACGATTCCATCCGAAATTCTCTGAATGCCGATGATGTCATTCCGGAATATCGTGAAAACGTAGCTAGAGAAAAACTAGCGAAGCGGTTCAATTCCGAACTAGATCAAATCGACGCCATTAAGGCTTATTCGGGAAAGGTCTACACTCGCAATGAACTCCTTGCGACATTGAGGGTGTCGACGAAAACCAAGATAGGGTTTGTGCTAAGCCATGTCTTTGTCGACTCGCCGCATCTAAGCAGCTCGATGCTGCACAATGACTACCATTGCTGGCTTGTCTCCACGATTGATAGTTGTACGAGATCTGAGGGCATTATTTGGGTTGTTAAGCCTCATCCTTCAGCGGCCTTATACGGTGAACACGGGATGGTCGAGTCGCTTGTCGACGGCGCGCGAGCGAATAACGTGTTTATTTGCCCACCTGATCTGAACACGCGATCCCTTGTTAACTGTGCGGATGTGCTCGTCTCAGTGCACGGTACTGCAGGTTTAGAGTTTTCCTGCTTGGGTATCCCCGTGGTATTAGCGGGGACTCCTTTCTACGCGGGATTTGGGTTTACTCACGAGCCGGACTCAGTCGAGCGTTATGAAGAGATTATCAAGAGCGCAGCCGTAATTAAGCCGCTGACTGCCGAACAAGTTAAGACTGCGTTGCAGGTTTTTGGAATTTGGGAATGCGCTTTTGACTGGAATAATCCAATCATCACTTCTGAGTTGCTGGCGCATGTATGGGGAAATGGCGCAGAAAGGGATTTGAGCCGAGCATTCGAAATATTGGCGAGCAATTTAAAATCTAATGATCCGCGTCGGCTAAAATTGTGGGAGTTTTCAAGATCGGCGGTAACGCTTGAATAGCTTCTCAAGATATCCGCGTTGGCTATGCTCAGCCCTGAACATAGGCCACCGCTCGCTGCGCTTGATCTGGAGGTTGCTCCAGGATGCGTATGTAATATTGCTGGCGGCACCCGTGCTGCTGGTCAGGCGAACGATTTCACTGCCGGCCCAGTTTTTTCCCGCACACGGTTCGGTGTTGATTCTGTGTGATCGGTCGGCAGTTAAAGTAGCAAGCTCGAGACAATCTACAATTTTATTGGAGTATACCAATGCTCGACGTATGGCCTGTGCGGGCACAGAGATAGCGTCGTGCGTGCCTTCATTTCTTTTGCCTCGTCATATGTTCTTCAGATGCCTCATATCAGAGCGTTATCATTTGGTCGCATCTCCCAGCCTCCTCGATTACGCTGTGGAGGTACGAAGAAAGTTGGATAGCGCGGGACTGAAAGTCCGGGGCATTACACTGGATCGTTCTCCGCAGATGCAGGCCGGCTTATCGGAGATCGCGAACCGCTTTGGTCTTGTTTTAGCGACAAAAATGAAAACGTTGGCTCAGGCGTATCTGAGAACGGGGAATTACCATACCGGACTTTGTCATGGTGACTTTCACTCACGGAATATAATGCTCGATCGAAATGGCGGTGTCCGAGTTATCGATCTGGATTGCGTCCGTTTCGACGGGATAGTCGAGTTCGATGCCCTCTATTTTGCTCTCGAGTTGGAGTGGTCAACATCTGGCGCGCTCTGGTTAGATACGCTTGTGACTGCCTTCAAAGTTGGTGGCGCCAACATCGAGCATTGCTTGACCCGCTTTTCGGTGCGCTGGACAGATGCGATGGGCCTTGCTTTCTTTCTCGATCGCGTCGGTCAAGAGAGTCTTAATTATGGGTATAAATATTCTAAGGCGGTATTGCAACCTGTAGTCAGTGCTATTCAGCGCGAAGATTTCCAAACAATTGACTAGGGACCAGTATGATCAATGAAAACCAGGGGCTATCTTTGGAGCAGATTCACTATGCCGGACGTATTTTGGCAATAATTCTCCGTAGTACATCCCGGCGTGAGGGTATCGAGTTCTTCACCCCGAGTGATTTTTCACAACAACTGGGCTACATGCACCGGCCGCGGGGGTACGTGATTCCTCCTCATGTGCACAATCCGGTCCCTCGGCAGGTTAGCTATACAAAGGAGGTACTGTTCATTCGGAGCGGGAGTGTACGCGTAGATTTCTATGATGAGGGGCAAAGCTACCTCGAGAGTCGCATTCTTTACCCTAACGACGTCATTCTTCTCGCCTACGGCGGACATGGTTTCGAAATGCTTGAGGCTAGCGAAATGATTGAGGTCAAGCAGGGTCCCTATGCTGGAGAGTCTGATAAAACGCGCTTCGCTCCAGTGTCCGAAGAGAAACTTGTGATAGGAGAGGGAAAGTGATTGCCGTCAACGAGCCGCTGCTGGATGGCAATGAGAAAAGGTACGTAGTTGAGTGCATCGAGACAGGCTGGATATCTTCGGAAGGCCCTTTTATTAGCCGTTTCGAAAAAGAGTTCGCAGCCCGGGTTGGCAGAAAGCATGCAATCGCGGTAGCTAACGGGTCGCTCGCGCTTGATGCGGCAATGGTGGCGCTGGATCTCGAGCGGGGGTCGGAAGTAATCGTGCCATCCTTCACGATTATTTCGTGTGCGGCCGCGATTGTGCGTGCCGGTTGTGTGCCGGTCGTGGTGGATTCCGACCCGTTGACGTGGAATATCGACCCTGGTCAGATCGAGTCACGCATCACTCCGCTCACAAAAGCCATAATGGCTGTGCACATATATGGTTTGCCCTGTGACATGAGTGCGATTCTCGCGATTGCACAAGAACACGGGCTCGCGGTGATTGAAGATGCGGCCGAGGCACATGGACAGGTTTGTGCGGGGCAGGCATGTGGCAGCTTTGGCGAACTGAGCATCTTCAGCTTCTATCCTAACAAGCACGTGACCACCGGCGAGGGAGGCATGATCCTGACCGATAGCGATGTGCTTGCCGAGAAGTGCCGTGGATTGAGAAACCTATGTTTCATCCCCGAGCGCCGTTTTGTGCACGAGGAGTTGGGCTGGAACATGCGTATGACTAACTTGCAGGCGGCGCTTGGCGTGGCCCAATTGGAGCGATTAGATTATTTCGTGCAACGCAAGCGAAACATGGGGCGCTTGTATACAGAGCTGTTAGCGGATTTAACGAATGTACAGTTACCTCTATCTTCGACCGATTATGCAGAGAATATTTACTGGGTTTATGGTCTCGTTCTGGAGGAGGGTGTCGGGTTTGACGCCCAGGAAGCGATGCGTCGACTCGGGAAGCGAGGGATTGGTACTCGTCCTTTTTTCTGGTCGATGCATGAGCAGCCTGTCTTCAAAAGGATGGGTCTGTTCGACGGCGTCCAGTGTCCAGTTTCCGAACGGCTGGCACGACGCGGTTTTTACCTTCCAAGTGGCCTAGCGTTGACCGAAGACCAGATTCGCGAGGTGGCGGCTATAGTCAAGGAGGTCATTCGTTGATGGCCAGCTTTGTTTTGTATTCGCAATACTACGACCTGCTATACAAGGACAAGGACTATGTTGCAGAAGTCGACTATGTGTGGGCGTTGCTAGAAAAATTCAAAACCACGAGTCCCTTGAAGTCTATCTTGGACCTTGGTTGTGGGACTGGTATTCACGCTGAACTCATGTCACGTCGAGGCTTGGATGTGTATGGGGTTGAACTTTCCTCAAGTATGCTGAGTGTTGCAAAGCAGCGCAGTTCAGCTAAAGGGAGTGGGCTTTCTTTCGCTCAAGGAGATGCGCGGCATTACAGAGCGGGTAGAAAGTTTGACGCCGTCATTTCCTTGTTTCATGTAATGAGTTATCAGATTCGTAATGACGACGTACGGGGAATGCTGAACACCGCGTCTGAGCACTTGAATGAGGGCGGTTTGTTCGTGTTTGATTTCTGGTTTGGTCCCGCAGTGTTATGGCAGAGACCCTCTTTGAGGGTAAAGCGCCTTGAAAACGAGCGTTTATCGGTAGTTCGGATCGCTGAGCCCAAGCTACACGAGTTAGAAAACGTCGTGGATGTGAATTACACTATATTCGCCGAGGACCGACTCAACGGGCAGATCGAAAAACTAGAAGAAACACACCGGATGCGATACTTCTTTTTGGCTGAGCTTGATGAGGAACTGGGCCGAGCTGGCTTTGCTCGGCTTACGGCTGAAGAGTGGCTGTCTGGAGCGACGCCGAGCAAAGACAGTTGGGGTGTCACAGTTGTGGCCAGATTGACGGGTTAGAAGGGCTGCTATCCGGGCTCCTAAATGCTGGATACGGAAGTTTGAAAAGAAAACGCATAGGGCTTTATCTAGGAGTCCAACCACGAGCTGGCGGGATGTTTCAGTACGCCCAGTGCATCCTCAAGGCTTTGGGGTATCTCCAGAAAAACGGAGTTGTCGATGTACTGGTCGCTTATGGTGATAAGCGCTGGGCTTCCATCCTTAACCAGTTGGCTCTGCCTTCGGTGGAGTTGCAACATTTCGAGCAGGGTAACGCGATTGCTCGGACTTTGATGACTCTATTCGCTCCCCCTAGGCTGGCGCGTATTTTGTCACGTGTGTGCAATCCATTGGTCCGCGAGCTTAATTCGATTGAGTGCGACCTTTGGCTCTTTCCTGCTCAGGACGAGCTAACGTGGCAGGTTCGAGGGCCCGTCGTTGCTACCATCCATGATCTCATGCACCGCTATGAGCGCAGGTTTCCTGAGGCTGGAAGTTGGTGGCGATACCTCGTTCGGGAGCATCGATTCCGGAGTCTCTCCCTTCATAGTGCGGCGGTGCTCGTCGATTCTGAACTAGGTAAACGACAAGTCATCGAAAGTTATTCGCCGAGACCGCAACAAGTTCAGCCTCTTCCCTACATCGCCCCTTCGTACATTGAAGCCGGCATCGAGCGTGATGATTTTGATGAGATTTACGCGTTACCTCCCAAGTTCTACTTCTACCCAGCGCAGTTCTGGTCACACAAGAATCACCTTCGCCTGGTACACGCGCTGCTACGGGCACGAGCTGAATGCCCCGATATGACGCTGGTACTGGCTGGGGAAATGCGACTAGGGTATCAGGCTATTCTCAACGAAGTCGTACGTGTCGGTCTTGAGGACGCTGTGCGGTTTGTGGGTTATGTTCCCGACGGAGACATGGCATCTTTTTACAAACGTGCACATGGGTTAGTGATGCCTACATTTTTTGGCCCCACCAATATTCCTCCGCTGGAAGCCATGGCGATGGGTTGTCCGGTGATAGTTTCCGGTACCTACGCCATGCCGGAGCAATGCGGAGAAGCGGCGCTATATTTCGACCCCACGTCGGAAGAGGAGATGAGTACTCGGATGGTCCGTTTGTGGTCCGATGAGGGGCTGCGGCAGCGGCTTTCCGCGGCGGGCCGAAATCGCACGCAAGCTTGGGGTCAAACGCAGTTTCAGGACCGCCTGGCGCGAATCCTCGAGTTCACCCTAACACGGGCGTGACTTAGCTACGAGTAACTTACTTTCAAGCAAGGTGGTTTGGTGTGTGACGTCCCAACTGTGAGCTTCTTCCGAGTCGTTAGGAAGATTTGTTGTCTAGGTTTAAAATTTTCGCCTAATCGTCGTAGGATATTAGATCCTCAACATCCCTAGCAGGCCTTGTGTACTCGACGGATCTAGCGGGAGATTGTCGCGCTCCGGGACAGGAACTAAAAAAATAGACGGCGTTCCACTAGCCCGCTTAATTAACGGACGTTATTTAACTAAAGACGCGTTTTGATTTGTTAAATCGATGGTTAGAAATCGTTCCGTCCCTAGGTTGAGATGAGAGCCTGAATGAGCCGCCTAGCCTCCAAAAGGCTTGATGATGTTTTTTTGATAATATTGCCCGTTAAGAGGTCAAATGGTCGCATAAAAAATTTTGGACGCTTCGAATTTTAACGTCGCTCACGACTTGGCTAAGAGAAGATCTTTATAATTAATTATCGGCTACTATTAACCGCCTCACAAATTCCCGCATGAAAATACCCGTCGATTTTAGCGACTCGCTACCCGATCCCGTTCTGAAAACGCCGAGTCAATGCCTATCTTGAGCCTCGTGATGTCGACCGTTAAAGACCCGCGTCCTAGACTCTATCTTCTTACGAGCGGGGTCTTAGATAAAGATTATTTATTTTTTATTTTCGGTTTGGGAGTTTTTTTCCCCTCTATTAAATTAACGACTTTCGCTGGTGATACGCAACCGGGATATCTAGTCGCCACTCTGCTTGTTTGTGCGATGAGTGGCCTGCGGCGTATTCCGCGGGCCGCACTTATCCTGTCGGTTCCGGGGCTGTTCGCAATAGTTCTAGCTTTCATGACTGCCTCAGACTTGCCAACCTTGATCCGGGCCGTTGTTATGTATGTATCTCCAGTTTTTATCTTTATGGCGGGAGTTGCCCTTTCTAAGCGGAATCTCCTTGGCCGTCTTGCGGTAACCGCGGGACTTCTTTCAATTGTTGTTGGAATTATTCAGCTCCTTCTTGGACCCGATTATTTTGAATCACTTGTCGCCGCACGAACAGACGAGAGGCGAGGCGTGACGGGTCTTTTCGTCGAGCCTTCATATTTCGGTATGGTGTTGGTAATGCTCTGGGCGATAATAAAATGCGAGTCTCAAGAAAACGCTCGAACTGGTAAAATTACTTTTGTTCTACTCCTTTCAGTTATCGCTCTAACCCAGTCCGCACTAGCTGTCGTTATTGCTGCATTCGTCGGATTTATAGCAGTATTAGCCCGAATCTCCCCCGCCAAGTTGTTTTTCGTATGCTTCATAGTCGGACTTTCACCCTCATTTATTTTCCATCTTTCAGAAAATCTCACGGGAGTCCGATTAGTGGAGGTTTTTGTATATTTTTTAAATAATCCGTTAGAAATAATTACCATAGACGCAAGTGTTAACGATCGGTTTTTTCATATCTATTTAAGTTTTCGAGAGGCTATTGCTAATTTCTTTCTGCCTCATGGCTTCAATTCATTCTCAGGGGTTATTGAAGCCGAGCAATCCACGAATCCTAATTACATCTTTGGTGAAGCTACAAATAAGATCGGCTCTGGAATCGGTGCGGCTTTGTTTGAATTAGGATTTATAGGATTAGTATATTTGACTTTGATTTTAGCTTACATGCGCAGAGCAATCGAAAGCGGGAAAAGAGAGCTTCTAGTGCCGTTGCTCGCTGCCATGACCGTTTCATTGAACGCAATGAGCTTTGCGGCGCCCTACCTTTGGCTCGTTTTAGGCGCGATTCACTGTCGAACGTCGTCCCGCCCTAATTCTGGCGTCGGCCGGAATCATTTCGTTAGTTGAGAAGTGCGATTTCAATGGTCTGGCGACTTGGGTCCATCCAATTTGATGGAGTAGATCCGATTTTTTGAGCGGGTACTGCTGTCGTTAAGAGGGGCTAGACATAACCCTAGTCAATTCACTATTTTTCGGGTGCAGAGCGTGTTGAGATTTGTTCGAGTAGTCAGCGCCGTTGTAATGATCTACGGATCTCCTGCTCAGGTGTTATGTTCCCCAAGGAGATAGCACATGAGTATCGAGATGGACGAAGAGAGCAAGCGCTGGACGGCGCATCCGAAGTGGACTCTGGTTCTGGACATTATTCAATGGAAGACCACCGTAAGCGAGTCGTCCCAGCAGTTCGATCTTCTGCCTTCGGAGAGATTGAGTGCTGGATTGACCAAGCCAAAGCTGGGTTGGAAAACGCGCTGAAGGCTATACCGGAAGACATCCGCGAGCAGTACGAGACGCAGCTCAAAGCGCTGCAGGAAGCGTACGGTGAAGCGATGTTGGAGCTACGTGCCCGAAAAAAATGGGACGCCCTGTTGGCGAAGAAGGACGAAGCATGATTCTTCATATCCAACAGGGCCTGTGGAGCAGCCCCTATTTACGACAGCGGTGTCCGGTCGAAATGGGGGCT
>Ga0194133_10001767_pt1 | contig 36011 bp, 16 predicted proteins | sample TA2KigOf40mmetaG_FD_155448 | JGI IMG/M metagenome (GOLD analysis project Ga0194133, IMG submission 155448) | Freshwater microbial communities from Lake Tanganyika, Tanzania - TA2015055 Kigoma Offshore 40m | ecosystem: Environmental > Aquatic > Freshwater > Lake | place: Tanzania: Lake...
AGGTAAACTTGTAACCTTTTTAGAAGCCGTTGTATCCATCAACATATCTATTTGATGGTACTCCATAGCATTTAAAAGATCATGTAGCTTTTGTCTGTGAGGACGAGGTAACCAGAAACCATGTATTGTTGAATAAAGTTCTTTAATACGGTTTTGTATCAACTCATGCTCAGTATTACCCGGCTCAATAAGTCTTGCTCTCTGACGTAAATCATAGATTGTACGATAGGCATTTTCCAAAGTAGCTTTTTCTTGCTCATTGGTTACGTTCAATACACTTACATCATTACGATTAATGATATGCTCAGACTGTTTGAAATAGTTTTCACGTCCTGCGTGTACTGTCTTGAATGAGTTTAAGACTATACGATTATCTTCTAAGTATGAAATTTCTTTATTTGTAAGTCTACGATAGTTTGCTTCAATTAAAAGATTTCTAGCTTTTTCAGGTAATCTTCCAGTCTCTTGATAAAAGTCTATACGGTGCATTAATAACGTTAGTGACTGACCGTCAAATACTTTTTCTTTACCGTTTTCTTCTCTAATCAAACCATCTTCACCAACCAAAGCATCAAATTCTGCACGTATATTATCATCTTCAATATCATCTATGCTGTCGTATTGTCCTGCAAGTATATTGTTTCTGTTAAGCAATAAGGTAATGTCATCAACGTGAGCTACATTATACCAACCTCTTTTTCCTGTACTACCAGCAGCAAGCAATGATTTATTACGTTTAAAATAATCAATGGTGTTTTTAATACCCATTGCTCGATCCCCATCAATAATTTGGTTAACAAACAAACTGTTAATCAAATAGTTAAAATAATAGTCTCTTAGATATTGCTCATCACCATTAATACCTAAGTCTTTATTGCTAAAGTATACAGATTGGAAAGCTGTACCACGACTACTCGCTTTAGTCTTAGTACTATCGAGTGTATTTACTACACCGTTTCTAATTTCTCTTGGTCTTGCTCCACCCTTTAAATTAATAACACCCTTATCATCTCTTTTGACAATATCATTGCCAACTAGATTGTCTACATACTTTTTAAAGGACTCTTCAGCGTATAAAGACAACTGCTTATCTAATTTTGATTTTGTCTCTGTATCTAGATTTTTGAAATCTATTTTATCCTCTCCAGATCTTTTAGCAATTTCAATAAGTTCATCTCTCAAAGAAGCCCTTTCAAATTGATTACTACCTTCTTCAAATTCCGTAGCAGATTTACCTGTTAAAAAGAAATCATCTAAATTATTGAATTGATAAGCTCTTAGTTTTTTAGACTGTGCTAATGCTGTATCGTCAGTAATAATTTCACCAGCTGGGGTTTTCTTAGCATTAAAATTATTTAGGTAGGTATTTGTACCTTGCTCATATAAACTTTCACGCAACGACCTTGAAGACCATTCTCGTTGTATACGATTAAACTCTTGCTGAACAGCTGTTCTTAAATACTGAACAGGTGTATTTTCAAATGTAATTTTTCCAGCTACAATTTTAGGCGCAAAGTTTATATACATTGCGTTAATCAAGAAATTAGTTTGAGAAGCTTCAAGCTGTGTAAGATTCCTGTTAAATATTGTTACTTCTCCTGTCAAGGATACTTTCTCATCGTTCTCCGTAATCATCTGATGCTCAGACTTTAATACTGATCGTTGAGAAAAATTCATTAACTCCTGCAAGTACTGGGACTTGTCGTTTAACCCTTTATAATTAGCGGATCTAACTCTTTGACCATTTACTGTTTGCTCAAGTCCTGCATTGACACTCACTGATAGATTTTCAAAAAATGTCTTTAAAGCAAGTCTTCTATCCACAGTTTTCTTATCTCCTTCAGCACTATCCTTTAGAGCAGCTGCAATAAATAAATTATCTTCAAACCAAGGTTTAAGATATTCACTGTAATAAATGCTTGAAGCAAGTGCTTCTTCAAGACCTTTGTTTTTAATTTCTTGAAGGAGTAACACTGCTGGTGTATACTTTACGTATCTATAAACAGGTTTTCCCTCAGCATTGGTAACTACAGACGGTAACTCTTTAGGGTCCATTTTCAGCACATATTTCATTGCTCTTCGCAATGATGCATAGAAGCTGTCATTACCAGATGTTCTAGAGCTGCTAAGTATATCAAGTTTTTGTCCCTGAATAGTATTAAAGCGAACTCCTTTAGACATGTTTTTAGCCATGTCACTGAGATTCTTAAAGAAGTTCTTGGACAAATATTCATCACTATGAGCAAAACTTTCAAATGCATAATAGTGTCTAAATACATTTTCTTCTTGTCTAGGAAGAACTCCATTCTCTTTTACGTCAATTGAAAGTAAAGAAAATCTAAGAAGTGATTTAGGGATATTAACACCCAAAACCTGCATGTTTTTGTACAACGAGTCTACTAAAGACTCAATCTTAACCTCTTGATTAGAAACAATAAGATCTGTTATTCTACCTGTATTCTGATAAATAGAAAGTGCAAGATTAGAAAGTGTTTCAGCAGCTTGTTTGTATTCTTCTGTAGAAGCAGATTTTGTATTAGTAGATTTAAGCTTGGACTCTAAAGCATCCATCTTAGATTGAACATCCGCACGTGTAAGTTTTTCCACCTGTGATGTACTAGTCTGTGATGAAATAAGCTGATTTTGATCGTCATACTCTTCCTTAGTATTAAGCTTAGTAAGTAATGAGTCCATCTCAGCATTATGAAATGTGTCAATTACTTGAGAGTATAAAAGCAAATCACCACCAATAGGTTCAAAGCTTTCATTAAATCTTATATTCTTTTCAAGAACATTAAATACAGCTTCTAATGAACGAGCTTCTTCAATATTTTCATCATAGCGATATTGCTCACTAGCTAATGCAATTCTAGGAATAATTTCTTCCGGCATAGCATTCGCTGTAATCTTCATCAACAAGTTAAAGATATTAGAACCGTCCACCATGCGTGTATATTTCACGCCATTTTCATCTTCTGTTTCATATTTAACTAATGATAGGAATCTTCGCATTTCACGAGGAAGACCTTCTAAAGGATTAATATTAAAGAATGAAGAGTCTAAATCAGCAGAAGTACCAAGCTCATCTTCTGAAATATCAAAGTCATCTTGATTAAACGTATCTTCTTCTATAATATCTTCTTGCTCCCTGTGAGCGGGAGTAGAGCCGTAGTTAATATGCTTTAATATATTTTTTACCTGATCAAAAAGTACGTTAACCGATTTGTCATAAACTTGAGATACACCTGAATCATCAAAGTTATCATAAGATGGATTACCTGTCATGTTCTCAGCTTTTGGAACAAATGCAAGCATTTGACCATCGACATTGAATTGTAATACACCATGTGCTAAAATAGCACGCATGTCTTCAAGTCTTGATTTCCAGTTTTCCTGAATAACACTATTCTTACCAGGATTTGTAGCAATCCAACTTTCAATGTTAAAGTCAGACATTGCAAGAAGTTTTCTCTGCAAATCAAACTTGTCACGAAGAGTTAGTTTAATATCAGGATTAATTTCAGAAAACTCACGAGGGTCAAAATTCATTATCTCATAAGCAAGTCTATACGCTAATTGCTTTTGATCTTCTACTGGGAGAAAACTAGATACTCTTTTTACACTACCGTCTTCCTTCTGAACAATTCTATGTCTAGTAGGAGCTAGTTCAAAAGCTACAGAACCTGTTTCATAATTACTGATAACAGATGCATTTTTATAATACCCTGTTGCAATTCTACCATAAATATTATCGATAGTGCTAGCATTCTTAGTAAAGAACGCAATGATATCTTTAAGTAAGCTAAATAATTTAGCAAGCAAACCCACAGGTTTAGAAGCTTTAGGTTTTGTCATATACGACTTAAAACCATCCGCTAATATTTCTTCCGCAATAAGGTTGTCAATTCGTTCCTTACTACCTGTCAATTTTCTTCGCTGGACAAATGCTTTACGATATTCAGCTGTAAAATATTTGTTGTTCTTGGTATCTGACTTAACCTGTTTTAAAAGCTTTGCACGTTCTTCAGTAGTCATAAGCTTTCTGAATACATGGTGAAAAGCTTCGTGATACACTGTACCACCAGATTTAATAGATTTATTAAGATAGATAACACTATCCTTATACATACCTAAAATGGTTCCATTAGTTTCAACCATTTCAAGAAGCTCAGACAAGTCTTTCTCCTCTATTCTTGCAGATTTAAGATTTTCTTGAAGCCATGCTTTTTCAGACTGAAGTCTTTCTTCATTAAAAGGTTCAGCATAATTATCCTGAAAGTCTTCTTCGACAGACAGGATACTATCTTCTACAGGGATGTCTAACCCAGTATTCTGTACCGGATTATTAATTTGAGCGTTTTCTGATCTAACCCCTGATTCTGTTGCAATTTCATTTTTAGCTGACGCAGAGTTTTGATACGCAGCTTCAAACGCAACTTTACTAGGCTTAGCTGTAAGAACTTGATAGAATTTTGTATTGAATTTTCCAACTTTAACATCGTTGACACGTAATGAATAAATAGGTCCTTCACCAGGCAACCCTGGTGTTGTTTGTGCAATTATTAAAAAAGGATTCTTTTTTAAACCGCTTTTCTCATATGCTGATTTAACTTCGTCAGAACCCGTGTTTACAACTTCTTCGAACGTACTTACCATTGAGTCAACAATACTTCTAGTAATACGCTGCACACTTTGTGTAACACGTGAATTATAATTTTTTAATTCTGCATCTTCAGGATGTCTTTCCTGAAGTTTAGTTAGATCGGCATATAAATCAATAACACCTTCTGGTGTATTTAAATCATGAATATTTAAGGATGTGTACTTAGCTTTTAACTTTTCAAGTATACTATTCGATTTAAATCTTTTAATATCATCTTTAATTGTGTCTATTGGAAACTCAATGCTTATGGGTTTAATCAGACCCCCATATACTCTTTGCATCGGTTTTAACGTAAATACCAAAATTGGTGCACCCTCATTGTTCTTTCTAATATTGATATTGACAGCAACACCACCACGAGGATCGATTTGTATTTGATTTTTATTAAAATCAAAATTTAAGTCATTGAGTTGCTCATCACTTAATCCCTCTGCTGTACTTAATGCGCTTGCAATAACATCAAACTGATTTGCTATTCTAGCATATAATCCAATAAACTTAGCGTTATTGAACATTGTTGATGTAACAGGATTTGAAGTAACTAAACCAGATTCCGTTTTAGTCAAAAGATATTTCTTATTATACGGAATAGATCTGGAATTCATAGTATTAATCCATCTACCTAGATTATTTTTACCAAGATAGTCTACTGCAAATTCTGAAATAGAACTATATGATTTACCATTAAAATCAATAATTTGATTAGCTCCTAATTGAGATTCAAATGACCAGTTAGTCGCATCAATATTAAAGTCTTCAGGGTTTACTTGTATACTAGAACGATTCGTATTAGTAAATAGAACAAGTGGTACTTGAGTAGTTTTACGATTTGTTTCTAAACCGGTTCTTTCATCTAATGTTACAACATCTACTGTAGGTGCAGTTTCAGGATTATTGATTACGTAGTCATCTAATGACTGACTAGTAGTACCGGAACCGGCGCCATAAGAAAATAGATTGTAACTATTTTTGAAAAGATTTGTTACATCTGTAACAGGTCCTCCAAGTTCTACTTCTGGTAAAACTTGATTCTCAAACTGCTTATAAATTTCGTAAGCCTTTTTAAGCTCATTAAGATCAGCATCTGTAAGTTTTGAGTACTGACCATTTCTGTTTGTTACTGCAGTATTCTGGATTCTTTTAAGGTGCTCTGGATTACTAAAATCAACTATTGTTGTATTGTTGTTATTATCAACAAAGCTGTAATTATTTAAAGTAAAGATTTCAAATGTTTCACCTGTACCTTCTACAACACCTACAAGAATAAAACCCTGATCTTGTTTAGGTCTTGCTACAGTAAGTACTTCAGTAAAACCTACAGATTTTTCTAGTTTTTGTATCTGTGCCTCATTCTCAAATGTCTCATGAGTTCTATTAGCAAGCCCTGCTAAAGAAGGATTAGATGATGCTTCTGAATAAATACGAGATATACGATCATCTGCAATATCACCAACTTTAATTGCAAAAACTCTGAAAGCTGAATTAATTGCTTCTTTAGATTTTGCAGCTAAAATCTCAGATGCCGGCTTTTGACCATCTAAGATCATGTCTCTTATTCTCAAGCCTGAGCGCATGTTTACATCATAGAAGATTGTTTCACCTCTATTAAATGTTTCACTTGGTGCTGGTAAAGCAGGTCTTGCAAAAAGATAATCAGTAATTACATCACCATTTAAAGACACATACTGACCGTCTATTTTTACAGCTTCAACTACAAGAAAACCAGGTAGACTTACAATGTATGTCTGTAAGTCCTCGGATAAATTTTTAAGTCTAATGTAAGGTGATTTACCAATCAGCTTTGTACGTGCAGCTGTTGTTCTATTCAGCAGAAATGTTAGATTCTCAGGTGATAACTGTTTAATGGTGTTATCAAGAAAATCCATAAACTTGTTAATGTCCTGTAATTTGTCATCTTGATTTTTGTAATCATTAGATGATAAGAATGCATTAACATCTTTTAAAATTTTGTCAAGCTGAACTTGTGTAATTGATTTTAAAGATTCAAGATCTTTGATCGCCTGAATTATTTTTTCAGGTTCAATTGTAGAACCTTTTGATTTTACTCCAAAAATATCTGAAGCACGTTCAATAAAATTTTCAGGATTTGTTTCGATAAGACTTTTTAACCCAACAACGTTTGCAGCATTCCCCAGTTGATAAAAGGAATTGTCAAGTCCGTGCAAAGCTTGAAAAAGCTCAGCAAATGAATAAATAGCGGTTGCTTTATTAAAGGGGGTTAGGGAACCATTAGTGATTACTGCTTTTGCTACATTATCAAAGTTAGTATATCGCTGTGGGTCCGCCTGCACCAGCTTCTTTAAAATAGGAAGGAAGTCCGCAGGTGTTACCTTACAGTTAGTCATAGTTTACCGGATTAGCTTATTTACAAGAGACAAGTCAGCGCATCATTGATGTCCGAAGCCAAGTCCCTCTCTATATCAAAGTTAACACTTTTTTCCTTATTTTGTAGAGCTTTTTGTTTAAACTCTACAAGTTCAGAATGAGTATTTTTTAAATTTTCAAAGTTTAAAACCTTTTCTTGAGTCAAGTTTTCAACATCAATATTTGGCACAGATGGTTCTCTTGTTTCAATCTTAGGTTCTGAAAATGGTAATTCAGTTTGTGACTGTTGAGAATTAGCAATAAGATCTTTAACAGCTTTTTTACCAGACACTGTTTGTACATACTCTTCAATAGATGCTAATTTATTTTTAGCTCTCCTATTGTAAGTATTAAACTTAGCTCTTAAAGCATCAATAAACTTACTCTGTTCAGCCCAACTTGAATTAGGTAGTGACTGCATTGCAAGATCTACTACAAACAAATCAAGTTCGACACCACTTTTTTCTTGAGATACTTCAGCCGGTTTAGCACTAGGAGAATACTTTAAGATAGGTAAATCAATTTTTACAGTACCTGTCAAAAATTTAATGTTTGACTCGTTTAGTCCTAATTTTTCAACAAATGGGAGTAATGCCTTTTTAACAGTTTCAAAGTCCTTTTCGTTTGTGACTCTGATATTAGAGAAATTACCCTTATTTACAGGAATACCTAAAACATTTTCAATAGCATCACCATTAATAGCTACCAAGTTTGTTTTAAGTTTACCATCAGGTCCGTATTGTAACTGATAACCTTTATTTAATTGCTGCGCCCAAACTCTCAGACCATCTGTAGAAATACTTGCCTTTTCAGTATATTCATGTCCAGCAGGTAACATTTCTTGTACCCCACTGATCATTGTTTTAAATGAATCCTTGTTTCTTGACTGATTTTCAAATTTTGAACTCCACTTATTTGTAGGTTGACCATTTTCATATAGTCTATAAAATCCTACAAAATCATTTTCAGAAACACCTGTGACAATTACATCAACGCTTCCTGTTTCTGGATGAGCGTATTCTACGAATTCTATACCATTTATTTCACGATGTGAAACTGGTACAGCTGCTTTATCACTACCACCTAATTGAGTAGAAAAATCCCCAACACCGTCAAATAAGTCTTTTCTTTTAATCTTGCTATTTGTAAGATCTACTCTACGTTTAATTGCTTCTTCAGCAGTTTCGTTATAAACAATCGGTATATCTGTTGTTTCAGCAGCATTATCAAAAGCATCTAAAATAGATAAATCATCAGCTTCTGCTGCTGTTTTAGGTAATGTTTGAGCAGGTAAAAGTTCATCAGAATCAGCAGCGGCATCTTCATCTAATCCTGTTGCGGATTGAATATTAGCAGATGCTGCTGGAGGAGTTTGAGGGTCGTCTTCATCATCGTTAACCGGAGTAGAAGATGATGTTGCTTGATTTGCATCCTCTTGATTTTCAGTTACATCTGGTGCTTTTTCCTTATCTATGTTATACTTTTCTTTAATAGCATCTATAAGTTTTGTAAGCTCTTCTTGAACATACTCTTGCTCTTCAACCCCACGATTTGGTGAAATATATACAGCAAATATTTTCTTGTAAGAATCCTGACTCTTTATAAACTCTTTTACATCTTTACTAATTCTTTCAAAGTTGTTCATGTAAAATTCCATGAACTCTACAGGATTAATTTCAGTCTGACCTGAAAATCTTTCTGATACTTCTTTTCTAGTAATACTTAGAACTAGTTCATTTTCCAACCAAGTGAGTGCATCTGAAATACGTGCTTTGAATTCCCCGTCTGCAAAACGAAGATGTGCTTTCCTAAAGTTTTTAGGATCTAAAAGAATATCTACAGCATTGATATAATCTTTAGCATTTTTATCTAAACGTATGTAGTCAACTAATTTGTCAATGCTTTGTCTAATAGTCTCATCTGATACTGTTGTATTAAGACCTGCTTGTCTATTTTTTAAGTTGACAATTTTTTTAAATAATTGCTGAACAGTGTCATTTTTAATAAGCGACTCAAATTCTTCTTTACTCAATGTGCCGTCTTGATACGCCTTTTTGTTTGCTGTACCAATAAATGTATATTGTAAATCTTTAGGTAGCTTCTTGTTCTTTTCACGCTCATCACCACTTAATTCTTCTTGACCTTCTAGCTCTTGTTCTTCAATTGTATTTTCAAACAACCAAAACTGTTTCCAACTATTAAGTAATTCAAGTTCTTCAACTTTATTATCAATAGCTTGTTTTAAAGCAGGATCTTGTGTTTGCTCATAACTTGCTCGCAAGCTTGCAAGTTCACTTTGAGCAATACCTAATTCACTTTCAAGGTTTCTAGGATTGCTTAAAATACGCAAAGCATAGTCAGAACTATTTGCTATTTCACTTATAGCTCTTAGCTCATTTGCTAGTGTTCTACTTCTTTCACCAGCTTGTTTTCCTTTAATACTGTTTACAGCAACAACATCTATTGCACCGTATAGAGCATTTTGTAAATACATGGCTCTACGGAAATCTTTACTGTCTTTAGGGAATATTTGAGGATCAACTAATGGACCATACTTTCTTACTAAACTCTTATATGTGTCTGTGTAAGTATTGATGTCATCAGCAATTTTATTTGTAAACTCTTTTACAGAATTGTAACCAGTTTCTGTAATATCAATACCATATGCTTCCTTAAACTCAGCTTCTGAGAACTGCTCACCAGTCTGACGAAGTGCTGAAATAAATGCATCTGTTGAATTAGTCATCATAGCAGCCCTTACAGCTGAAACTAAGGAATCTTCTTTAGCATTGTTAAACTCATATACATTACCTGTAGTAGCAGCATCTGTCATTTGTTCCGATGCTACAGCTTGCTCTCTTGCATTTCTTACATAATGTTGAGTACCGTTACGCTTATTGTCAAAGAAAAGATTAAGCTGATTAATGGCATCTGTAACTTTTTGATCTTGAACTTTCATTGATTCAAGATTACCTTGAACAGCAGCATATCCATATTCACTAGCTTTGCCACCAATATAAGTTACTGGAGCAACAAGTCTTCCTGTAAGCGCACCAATCAAGAATGTTTTAAAACCCTCTTGGTTAGCTTGTGAACGTGCACCTCTTGTTATAGACTCTTCTAAAGAAATAGGATTACCATTATAGATAGACTCATAGTAATCTTTTACACCAACAGCGCTTCCTTCTTGTAATAATTCCTGGACACCTTCAGTAAGTTCAAACTTACCCATACCTCTACCGAGTGATTTAGTAGCTTCCCACGCAGCTCTTTTTTTACCAAAGTCTTCTGCTATTTCACCGAGATTTCCGAATGTTCCAAAAAAACCTTGCTTATAAAATTTAGTTTTAACATCGTTTGCAACAGCTCTTGTGAGTATTCGGTCTTCTGCATTATTAATAACCATTTCACGCATGAACTTATTTGTAGGTCCAAAGCGACTAAACAGGTTACCAAATTGTATTTTATTCATTGTCAGTAGAATACCCATGTTTATATCAAACACGCTACCACCAACATTCATTGCCGTTTCTCTAATTGCCTTTTCTTCCAGCTCTGTCGGAACTCTATCGTATTGTTCTCTGAATTGATTGTGTAAAGCTGTATAAGTATCACCATATGCATTAGCACTTTCAAAAGCTGACTCAGAAGTTGCAAGAGTCATTTCATTAAGGCTTCTTCTAAATCCATTAAATCCTACACCAGCAAGTTTTAGCATGTCAGCACCGTTAGCACCAGCAATTGCTATCTCTTTACCAGTTCTCATTAAATTACCAGCAACAGGGATAAAGTTTTCACCAGCTGCCCATATTTTGTTGTAAAGACCTTGAGCTTTTGCAATATCTGCAAAGTTCATACCCACAGCTCTAAATGTTTCATTTACAACTCTATTACCAAATTCACCAACACGACCAGCACTACTTAGATTAGCGGCAGCTTCAGCATGTGTCATACCAGCTCTTGCAACATCATCAGCAGCAGATCTCCCAACTGCAGCTGCACCTTCTAATACTTTAGTAGAAGCACTTAAACCTGTAGCTGCACTTTCAGCTGATATTGCTCCTGCACCAAGTGTTGCTGCTCTCGCAGTAAGTCCAACTCCTTTAAGTCCTGCTGACACTGCTGCACCTACACCAAAAGTTAAAGCTGTTTCAGTAGCAATTTCAGCTAGTGTACCCAGTGTATAACCAGCGTTACCTATAAAATCTTTGACAAACTTTTTATTAAAAAAACTATCCTGCTCCTCCGGAGTCATGAATATTGTGTTCTTTAATTCATTTTCCTGATCAGCATAATATTGTTTTAGCAGATCATCTTCATCTTTATTAATTCCGTATGCTCCTAAAGTAAAAATTGAACGCAATAATCTACCTGTACTATATGCGCCTTCTACAAAAGAGTTACCAAACTTATAACCAAAATCATCAAAAGCTTTTCCAAATGTGCTACCCCAAGTTTCTGCTGCAGCATAACCTGCATAGTTTTGAGCGTAGTTAGCAGGATCAAAACCTTGTTGTTGAAAAAAATCTTGAGCACGAAAAGGTGCAACTGAAGACTCAGGAAAATATTGTGTACCATATCCACCCGTATTAACAGCACTAACCGCTGTTTGAAATGGGTTTTCAGGAAGCTTAGGTTTATCCTGATACACATCTGTTACAGCAGATCCAAATACTGAATCAAAAGGGTTATTTTCAAACTCCGCCATTATTAATTACTTTGGTCTAGATATTTTTGAAATTCTTGTTCAAGGATTACTTCAATAGCATTTAGTGCATTTATATCACCAGGAGTGATGTTCTCAGTAACAGGATATTTAAAAGGTACATCTTTACCATTCAATCTTTTAGTACCTTGAATAATTAAAGCATAAGAACCATTTCCGGTTATTTGACCGCTAATTGTACCTTTAAATCCAGAGCTTTCCATGTATGAAGGAAAATTAACAACACCAAAAGGCTCTGTTGCAAATGAATCCAAATTCATAAGTGACTGAGGATTGTAAGTATTCATTTGCATATTATCAATTGCACCCGGAACAATTCTACCTAATTGTGAATAAGGAACTGTTATTTTCACCTCATTTCCCGCAAAACCATCTTTTTTATAATTTACACCTGTTGCTGTTTTTGAAGTAGGAGAAATTCTGAATGTAATATCTACTGTTTTAGAATTAGGATTGAATGCAAATTCTGCGCTATTACCATATAGTTCCGCTAGATCATTTGGATTAATACCACGAATAGCTTCATTAAAAGTTGCTTCTCCTTTTTTATAATCAGAAGTAACATCTTTACCATCAATAACAATTTTAGAAGCAGTATTTTGATTAAATAACTGACTTACTTGCGAACCACTCAATCTATTAAATTGAACCATGTCACCACTTGTAGTAGTAATGTTCTGATATTTTTGTGGAAGTGTGCCTGAAATCTTTTTCTCAACAGCTTTTTCAAAAGCCGCATTTACACTTATAATGGGTTGACCGTTTCTATCACTTCCTATAATGCTTACTTTATCGCGATATTCGGGCTTAACAGAATTACCAGAAAGAACTTCTAATCTAAGTGCAGCTTGATAATCATCTTGCGCTTGTGTAGTTTCTCTCCATGTATTACTTAATGCTCTAACTAATGCTGATGCATTGTTAATAACATCTTTTGTATGTTTCATGCCACCCGCTTCTTCATTAATCGCACCATTTGCTAATGTTGCTTTTTTATAAACACCAGTAGAAATATTCGAAATCATTAATCCTGCTTTTTGAGGACTGTCCGGCGTATAAAAAGATATACCCATGCTAGTTGTAAGATCTCTTAATGTCTTAAGCTCATCAGCTGAATAAGTAATTTTACTACCCTTTGCATGCATTGACATTTTACTTACAAGTGAGCTATAAATAGCTCCTTTTTCAGATCCTGCTACAAAATTTAATAATCCTGCTTTAGCATCGACTAAGTAACCAGCCATTTGTTGAACACCATCAGCATTTAAAGTAGCAGCAGCAGTAAGAGCACTTACTGATTCTAAATCAGTATTTCTCCCCATAGCTACTTCTGCAGGAGTAATTTCTCCTTTTGCTTCAGCTAATTGAAAGTCATATGTGAATTTTAAATAGTCACGTTCTTTCTGTAACTGATGATCGAGTAACTTCATACTTCTGTCATGAGCAAAACCCGCAAACTTGAGTTTTACATCGTCAGGTTTTAAAGTCATTGACTGTGTAGCCATTGCTTTATTAGTACCCCATTGAACAGCAGCTTCTTGCTTTTTAGAACCAAATAAATAATTCACAACAGCATTTGAAAGTCTAATATCATCAGCATTAGCAATGTCAGCTGCTTGGTTCATATTATTAGTAGCTTCAGCATCAATTACTTTTTTTGCTTCTAATAATTGGTTATAACGTTCTTTAAATTGCTCAGGTACATTATCACCGTATGTCTCTTTAAAGAATCTAATTTTTGCATCTAGTTCCGTTAATCTATCAGCACTATCACCTGCAGCGTCAATAAATGTTTCTACAAGCTTAGGTTGTACTTGCTTTGCGTATGCTTTCAATGCATCTTGATAAGATAATCCTTGCTGCATGAATGCCTTTACACCATTGTATTTTTCTACTTCTGCTAGAACTGCAAATTGTCTATCAAATCTATTTCCTAAATGACCTAATGCCCAACTACTAAAAGGTAAAATTGCTTCTTTACCATTTTCAATATCTACTAAGTAATAACCTTTTTGAGCAGTGTATTTAATTGAAAGTTTATCTTTTGCAGCAGCCTCATCTAAATATTTGACGTAATCTTCAAAAGGTACAAAATCACGAGTTTGTGCAGCTTGAATTGAACCATCACCACGTTTAGCATTTTGCAGTTCTTCTACACCAATTTGAATAAATTGCAGTGCAGCTGGATTTGCTTGAGCACGAATATTTGGATCAGTACTCTGAGCATACTGCTGATATTGTTGAAATGCTTGTTGTGCTCTTTGTGTTTTTACCAAGTCTGTTTGCAGATCATTATCTTGCAATAACGGATTAAAAACAGTCATAGCAGAAGAAACATTCTGAGGAAGAGCTAGATCAAGATTAGCAATGTTTCCAATTTCTTGATCCATTTTTTTCAACATCAAATTTCTAAATTCAATATTGTCAGAATTTGAAAGAGCTTTATTAAACTGAGAATTGTACAAGTTTTTTACACGCATAAAATTAGCGTCATAGCGCTGTTGCTGTGTAGTTAACACCCTTGTTAAAAAGGAGAAGTCCGGAGTGAACGATGGTCTCTCCGGAAATACAGCTTGTACATTAGGTAAGTATGTCGCCATTATTAGTCTCTTTTATGTGTAATTATGGATTATTGGGGTCTTGCATACCATTTAGCATATTCCACAACATTTGTTGTTGATTCATTACTGCTCCAGGAAACATTATTGAACCATTAGTACCAATACCCATATTTTGATTATTCAATCTCATTTGAACTGCACGTGCAGCTGCATTACCTGCTTGCTTAGCAGCTTCTTCACCCTTACTGATATTTGCACGATAACCTTCATCATATGCTGTAGCAACAGATGAAGCAATCTGGCTAGGATCGTAAAGTCCTGGATTTGTTCCTACAATTGCGCCGGTATACATGCTACGAGGGTCATAACCTTCTGCAAAATTAATAGAACCATCTAATGCATTAACTCTATAAGAAGGTGTAAGAATTGGAAGCCATTCATTTGTTTTTTGTGCATTTGTAACACCCTCCATCCAGTTTGCTAAATTACGATATTTAATCGTTCTTCTTTCGTTTTCAGCTGCTTGACCTTTAACCGCAAGTGCGTCATTATATGCACTACGTAACTTAGCGTTCTCTAACATTCCTTGACGCATACCCTGAGCATTTCTTGCAAGTGCATTATTTACAATACCCACATTACCTTGCTCGTATTGTGAAATAACATTTGCCATGTCTTCTGCTGACTGACCAGAAAATCCCATCATATTTGCACGAGCAACTTGTCCGTCACTTGTATTTTCAATCATATCTACACCTTTATTAAATTGCTCTTGTCTAGCAGCAATCTGACGTGCAGGATCTAACAATACATAATCTTCTTCAACAATAGGTACTTGATATAATACGGGATCAAATTCAGTTACTTTATCTGTAAGACCTACAGCAAATTTACCAATATCTTGTAACCACCAATTTTTAGGAGTCTCCTTAGTTTTAGTTATAGTTGTCTTAGAAATACCTTTACAAGCAGCATCTCTTTCACCTATGGTATTATATATTACAGCACCTTCTGGTACTTCTTCTTTTTTACTTTGACCTGGTGTACCATCTTTACCTTCTTCTTTTGAAGGAAGACACCAATAAACAAGTTCCGGAGTTGGTATTTTTTCAGGTGTATCAAAATCAGGAATTGCATCATAGTGCTCAAGTCCCCATTTAGTGTCATCTTTCATTTCAGTTCTAAACTTATCTTGAGGAAGAACCTTTTGGAATGCCGGATAGTATTTACTTTCCATAAACTCTTTGTTATTATAAAGAGCTTTAGGATCTTTTAATTGATCATCTGTTAGTCCAGTAATTCCTAAAATTTCAAAATACTTTTTCCTTGTTGCAATTTCATCAAGCTTACCAGCTTCTTCAGCTCCGATAAACTTGCGTACCATTTTACCCTCAAAATCTTGAGGTTTCAAACCCGCATAGAAATAATTGTAATCTTTAGCTGAAGTAGTAATCTTTTTTGAGCCACTTTGAATTACATCTTTAAAACGATAATTTGTCAATGTATCTGCAACCTTATCACGAGTTTCTGCTGATGTTCCATCTGGAAGTGTTACACGCCATTTTTTAATAGAGTTATCCCACTTCACATAATCTTTTATAGATTCAAGTTCTTTAGGTAAAGTAGGTGTACCACCTGTTTTGGGTTGAGTGTTATTAGAATTTGCAGCAGAAGCGTTCTGTTTATTAAATGCAGCTTTTGCAGCTTCGGCTTCACTTGGAGTGTTATAATCTACACCACGATACCTCCAGCGGGTTGCTTTACCATCTTTTCCCATCGGTTGTATTTTATTATCATCACCAGAACCACCTTGTTGAAATACAGGGATCAAACCACCTTTTTCGTATGCTTCACCGATTGGAACAAGCTCAGAGTTATCTATTTGACCCTCCATCTTTTTTGCTTCACCAGATTTAGAACCACCAAAAATAGGAGTCCCTCCCACAAACGTGAATTTATTTTTCTTATTTGCATCAACAATAGCACCATCAGTCATGTAAGATAAAGGTGCTTTATCATTTCTTGTATAAACAGGTTTACCTTGAGCATCATATGTTATAGTTAATGGTCTTACAATAACAGCTTGATCTTCTTTTTCATGCGTAACATATGAGCCAGTTCCGGGACCATAATATGTATTTTCCCCCCAACCCACAGTATACGCAAATGGATCAACTATTTCATAGTAGTTTTTACCATCGGTAGAAAATCTTTGTCCAGCTTGATAAACTCTTCTAGTGTCATCTGTTAAAATACGTTGATTTTGACCATTAATATCTTTACCATCTTCTGGTGTAAGTCCCCAGTTTAGATATTGAACACCTCTAATGCGATCGGGTAAACCTTTACCATAATTGTTATCGTAAACAGGTAAAAACTCTTTTTTAGATAATGTTTCATATCTGTCTTTATCCATTCTAAGTTCTTTACCTGTTTGAGGATTGTACAGAACTACTGTATCACCTGTTCCCCATCCTGGCTTGTCTACTGTTTCTTTCCAATAATACATCTGCCCATTAATATACATGGGCGTAGTTTTATTGTAAATAGGATCACCAGCCATTTCCATTTTAGGTAACCTTCCACCATATTTTGCTTGACCTAGTTCTGCACCCATCAATGGAGCAGCAATTGAAGGAATACCACTAGGAAATCCTTTCATTGATTCTTGAACTAGAGCAAGCTCAGCAAGCTTCTGTGAATTCTTTTTAACCATGTCTCCAGCTGTACGTTTAGTAATAGCATCAGAGTTATCATCCTTCATTAGCTGGATAAACTTATTGATGTCATACTGCTTAGCAAGTTCAGCAGGAGTGTATCCACCTTTTTTAAAGGTCTTACCAAATTTTGCAAGAACTTCTTCGTCTTTGATTGCAAGTTTACGTGTATCAGAAAATATAAATGAACCACCTGGAACATTTAATGGAACACCGCCTTTTGAGTGACGCTTACCTGAAATTTTGAAATGTTCTAAAAAACCATCATTATTTAAATCTCCTACAATTGTTTCACCACCTTCAGCTTCAATATTAGCTTGGTTTCTTGGCACTGCACCAATTGTATTAGAAATAGGAGGATTCTCTCTACTTTCAGATGTATCAAACGCACTTCCTCTAACCAATCCGTAATTACGTTGGTCACCAGTGCTTCCAGGTTTTTTAATGATTCTTACTTTCATAAACTTTCTAAGTTTAAAAATGCATGTGGATTTAAACCCCCTACATTTAGAATTTACAATATTTTATGCAGATTACCATAAGATTAATCGAGAAACTCAATCTCTCCACCTGCTGCCATAATAGCTGCAATCTGCTGAGGTGTTAAATCATATTCACCACCTTCTTTAAAGTTTGTGCCAAAACCATAATTAAACTGATTACCCATGTCTTGAGGGTAAGTAGTTTTGTTTAAAATAAAGTTTTGACCCTGCGCTCTATTAGTAGTGTATTGACCAAACATATCACGGTTAACATAATTGTTATCAAATCTAAAATCAGTATTACCATACTTTTGAAGATTTGCTTCATACTCTTTAAGAGTGTCCTTACGGTTTTTTCTATTAGCGATTGTACTTATTGCAGAAATGGTACCGTAAGCAAGCGCTTGCCCTTCTGGGTCTAACTCAAGATTAGGAATCATCTTTGATTTACCAAGTCTTGTAGTTACTTCAGGGGTTGTTGTAGTTGTACTTTCAGGTGTCTGTTGAGTTGTTGCATTTTGATTTTCAAGCTTCCATTGTTGAACATATGCTTGATAATCTTTTTCATCTTGTAATTCTTGACCCATCAAACCTCTACCGTTCTGTTGCATCCATTCATCTTTAGACAACATCTGTTCTCCGCCTATTTGCATTCTATTTACATAATATCCCCCATACTTTGCTATATCTTCAAAACCATAAGGAGCTTCTAAATTATCTTGTGGGAAAGACAAATTAAATTTCCCCTGTCGTCTCATTTCATCTTGAACAGGTTCTTGATAAAACTCAGGCTTTTTATACTGATTCATCATTTTTTCGCTATCACGACCCATGAGATTAGTTGTAATAGTCTCACCTGTTTTAGTATTTGTATCTACCTTTATTTTAGATGCAGGACTTAAAAGCTTTCTATAACCTAATCCGATATTACTAAGTGCACCAGCACCTAATGCAATAGCTGCCAAGTCACCAAAAAAACCTTTATCATCCATACCTTCAATAGCATAAAGAGCAGGATTGAGTGTAGTATTAGCACCAAAATTTACCATACTTCTAGTTGGCTTATCTTGATATGCTGCAATATTTCTGTTAGTAGTTTTTCCGGTTGTCATCCAATCACCTTCTTCACCACCACCAATCATTCTTTTCAAAATTTTATTTTGTACTTCTTCGGGTAAAGCTTGAAATCCTGCATTCTGTGGTTCACCACCTTCAGCCCAAGTACCAAAACGCTTATGCCAGTAAAGAGGACTAAATGGATCTTTTGCTTTAGCTGAATCTCTTCCACCCATACGATCCCAAAAACGTTTTTTACGTTTATCAGAACCGTGTTGTGAAAAATCCTTCATACCATCATAACCACCATGAACTACTTTATAGTCATCACCTTTTTTAGCAAGTACCATCCATTTTTTACCAGGGCGCGTAGATTCTTTTTTAACACCTACTTTAGAGAATCCCATATTTTTATAACGTGAAGGGATACCACCATTTTTCATTTCTTCTTGTTCACCTTCTTCACCGTACTGCATATAATCATCAATAGCTGTTGCTGAATGATTCATAACAGAAAGTTTATCACTAATCCAAGGATCTAAGTCTGCATCAGGGGTAATAAAGTTTTTCAGATTATTCAATCTTTGCATCATTGCATTAATCTGAGTAAGTGCCATACCGCCATCTGCTTCACCACCATCTTCAGCAAACATCATTGCAAGTTTAGCTAGTTGTATTTTATCACCCATATCCATGTTTTGGATTTGCTTTAAAGGGTTAGCAACACCACCAAACTGAACAAAATTAGTTGGAACGTATACAGGTTGATTAAGCATATCGTTATAGTTTACACCACCTTCTGCAAACTGACCGCCGCATTCAAAACAGCCACCCATTTCAGCTTTTTTCCATCCTCCTCCACGTTGTTTATACCATTTAGCAGCATATCCATTTGCATATGCTGAAGGATAAACATCATATTTAGCTTTAGCAGCAGATTTTGCTCTACTCCAAAGTGATGGGTTTGTGGGTACGTTACCTCCAGACTTCATGTCAAAAAGTTCTCCTCCATTTTCGTAACCGAGCTTTTTCATATATTCTTTTAATTTAGGGTCAGATTTTAATAATTGCATGTCTTGATTAACCATAGATGAATAATTAGGATCTCCCGGGTTATATCTTTTAAGACCTTTTTCTTTTATAAATTTTGCAGCTAAATCAAAACTATCTTGATTTCCTAGCTGAGGTGTAGCTGCAATCTTTTGTTGATACTGAGCTACTAATTCAGGATGTTGAGTTAGGTATTTATTTAAAGCAGTTTTGTCATCAAGATTATAATACCAACCATGTGCATCCTTTTTTACAGATACACCGGGTGCTTTTTTATCTGCTAAAAATCTTAAAGGATCGTAAGGCGTATATGATTCAGCAACATCCCATCCAGAAACTAAACGAGCTTTATTACCCGCACGTTTTTTGTTTGCTTCAGTACCTGATCCAAATGTGGATTCACGTCCAATTACAGAGAGCATTAACCAAGGATCAATACCCTGAGCTTTAGCAGATTGAACAGCTTCATTAATAAGCTCTGGAGAAACAGATGCTCCTTGAAATCTACCTGATGTCAAATTAATAGCGTTTGACATATCAGAATTAATTTTATTATTCTTACCTATCTGATTATTAAAAGCAGACATGTTTCGATTATAATTCTGATACATTGACGCAACTGGTGAAGGTTGGTTTGGTTTTTTTACATTTGCTTTAACAGGATCGTCATCTCCAAAAAAGTAATTATACATAGCAGATCCTATAGCAGATATATCTAATCCAGGAGGTGTCATTAATCCCCACTGAGCTAATTCTAACTCACCGCCTTCAGCTTTTTCATTTAACATACTTCCTTTAATACCTTTTGATGCATCAAATGATTTATTTGCAACAGAAGGATAGCCTCTTAACCAATCAGGTGTATTTGCTAGTCTTTGTTCAGCATCTGCTGTTCTAACAAAATTACTAAGAGTGCCAGGTCCACGAAATCCTGCTAACACATCACGATGTGGTACAGTGGGAATAAAACTTTCTGCTGAATATACCAAGTCTTTTGGCAATAAAAACTCTCTTTTTGGTGCATAAGAAGTATATCCTTTTACTGGGTTTGTTCCAACATTAAACTTTTTTGCTTCTTTTCCAGGAAGTCTAATTTTTAATATTTCAGAAACTCCTTCATATCCTCTTGTATCTTTTATATTGGGATATGAATAGTAATCTATGTCTGCTAATCTTGAACTAAATCCTCTTCCATAACCTGGTGCTTTTGCAACAGGAGAGTTAAGAATTTGCTTGTATTCATATCTCTCCATGAAATCAAGATTATCAAGACCTTTGGATTCAAGTTCGTCTAATCTTCTTAATTCAGCTGTTTGTCCTGGTTTTTGGGTTCTAGTTAAAATTACATCTGGCTCTTTTACAGCAAATGGATTTATCTTATAAGTATTTTTTAAAGGAGTTTTAGTTGTTAGATAGTTACCTGATCTTCTGGCTGCTTGTTTTGCTCCTACTCTAACAGCACCTTTTGTTAAGTCATCAACTAAACCAACTCCAAGAAGATTCATTGGATCTAAAACAGTATCCATTGCAAAGTTAGATATAGTCTTTGGATGATACCATGATTTATCTTTAGTATCAAATCCCCAAGCCTCAGATGGAGTTTGCTGTTTACCGGTAATCACATCCATGATGCCGGTCTGGGGAGATCCCATTACACCAGCAAGACCCTGGAGGAATCTACCAGATCCCTGGTACATTGCTTCTTTAAGACGTTCATCTTTTCCAGTTACAACAAATTCAGGTAGATCGGGGAGATTATATGCTTGATATTCTGGAGACCAAGATCCTACTTGTCTATTTTTATATAACTCAGCATAACGAGGATCATTTATTGAAATTTGCTCACCACCTTCTTGACGCTTATGATTATATGAAATTCTCTTACTAGACGTTTTTTCTCTTTTAAACTTTGCTTTTTCTGACGAAGAAAGTTCAGATGATGTTTTGGGTGTATCAGCGGACACTCTTCTAGAAGGACGACATGCGGGATAACCTTTGCGTTTTTCACCCTTTTGTCTTCCACACTCTTTACCTGTTTTTACGTCAACCCATTTCTCAGCAAACCATCTGTCCAATCCACCATGCTGTCCACCAGATCCCATCATGGGGATTTCTAAAACAGCATTTCCAGGAAAATTGTATTCATTTCCAGGATACATAATACCACCATTACCATATTCGTCTATACCAAAAACAGGATAGTTGACATCCTTCATAGAAATACGCCCTGTAGGAATAATATTTACAGGGTTGTATTTATCGGGACTATCATTTCGATAACCTTCAAATGAAATGTATTTTTCTAAATTCTTCATTATCTAAAACTAATCAGCTGTTTTGTTGTAAATAATTTAAGAAGCATTTTTACCTCACCGCTGATATTCTTTCTTAAGAATAATCTATTACCATAGTGACGGAATTTCTTACGCTCTAAAGGAGGTTTAGCGTAATTAACATAAGTAGGGTTAATACGCTTTTTGTATCCATTAGCTTCAGTAATCCACATAGGAACAGCTCCTGCAGCAAATTCGAATCTATTTCTTGTTACATCCCAGAATTGATTAAATCTATATTTATTCTCTTCCTTTGAATAATGAATTTGTATTGAGTTTGCACCAACAATAGGATATTGAAGTAATGCAATAGGGTTATTCTTTGGTTTAACTTGCATTTCAAGTAATCCTGAAATTTGCTCGTTATTATAAATAATCGCTCTATCAAAATTATGATCCAGTGGTGCAAAACTATCTTGGCAGTCATTGTAATACTTATAGTTTTCTAACAAGTATTCTACGCTTCTTGTAGTCGTAACATTATTTCCACTAGTTACAGGAAACTCAACTTCCCAAGGATAATCTACACTATAGTAATTGCTATAAAGATCACAACGATCATTGTGTTTCCAAAATTCTGCGCCTTTTACAGTTAAGAAATGTTCATACGCAGGTAGTGTCAAACTAGGATGCCAATCGTGAAAACTAATCCATGTTTTAGATTTAGGGTCATAGCTAATTGTCCAGCTGCAATTTTCAAAGTACTGAGGGTTTGTGAGTTCAATATAACATCTACCGCTATTAGGTATTCCCGCAAGAGACTGACCCTCTCCTTGAAGAGTAAGAGTATTACAATTCAAATAAAATTTCTTAACCTGATTGTCATATTTAATATCTGGATTTAGAGGTTTAAAATCTCTTTTACAGAAATAAACAAGATCATATTGTCCGTCATAAATAGTCTGACAACCAACACCTTCTACAGGATTATCGTAAAGATCATAATCAGGAAAAGCCTGAAGCAACTTAGAAGGTAAATATTCAGCAAACCATAGTCTAAGACCATTTCGTGAAATTTCATTTAATCCTCCGCCCCCATACTGAACGATTTTTCCAATTTTTTGTGAAATATAGAATAATCCGTAAGGAGTATTAACTGCTGATCTATGACTTTGGCAACTTCCATATTCCAAAATATCATCAGCATTTACAAGCGATTGCATATTTTGTTGGAAGAGACCTCCATCACCTATTGTTATTTTAGTACCACCTTGAGTTTGTAGTGTATCTACACCAACAAAACGAGTAGGTTCTGAGTCTTCATAAAGAATAACAGCTCCATTTTCATTCAAAGTCTTGATGTTACTAACCTTACCTCCAAAATCTTTATAGTTATTTGCTAGGTAAGCTTTCCAGTTATCACGTTTTAATTCATCTTGTTGCTGCAATGAATAGATTACTCTATTAGGATAATATTCAAAACAATCTACAGCTACCTGTGGATCATAACTTCTAGGGAGAACTTTACCCCAAGTAGAGAAATTATTATAGAGTTTTGATACGCTTAACGAAAAGTCATATTTATAATAGTTTCCTTTTGTAATAATATCTGATCTAAACATTTCATTGTAATCAGAATACCCTTCAGGTTCAAAATGCTTTTCATGAAGTAGTTCACCATAATCTCTATATGCCAAGTTTATCTCTGACTCTACAAAAAAGTCTCTAACACCATTGTTAAACAAATAAAAGAAAGCTCGCTTAAGTACAAACACACCTGTTTTACTTCCAGCTCTGTCCATGTGATGAAAATCACTAGGTGTAGTAAGCTGCAAACCATTCTTTAAATTCAGTTTAATTGTAAAATCATTTAAATCAAATCTTTCAAGATTTGCCCAGTAGCGAGGAAAGGGTCCGTTTATATAGTTTTTATAATTGTATTCTGTACCATTATTTTCACCTAATAACCACTGATTAAAAAACATATAAGGATTTTTCTCAGTGTATCTGTTAATATATACATCGCCTCCAAATAATGCACCAGTTCTATACCTTATAGGTCCTGGTTGTGTTTTGAATATGCAACTTTCAATGGGAAGCTGAACAATAGAATCTAATTGACCATATTGATTTTCGTAGCTTAATTTAATTGCACCGTAATAAGCACATGTATTTCTAGTGTATATACCATTAGTAGGATCGTCATGCTTTTCTAAATCGTGTATTCTTACTCTAGAATTATCCTTAATTGAATTATTACCCACATTGATATGTGGATCTAAAAGCTGACTAGATAGTTGTACAGCAACAAACTTGTTTCTGAAAAGATTATTAATTTTTAAATTATCAACATATCCTTGTACAAATGGATCAATGTATCTTCCAGAATTATCTGTTACAGCTCTTCGACGATTGCCTTTATTTGTAATGGGAATAGCATTGTTGTAGAATCCATGAGAGTTTATCTGCAAAGCATAATCTCTAAATGGACTAAACGCATATATAGCTTCTAGAGAAGACTGAATACCAAGAGCACCATAGTAAATTAATGCAGGTATAGCTAATGCAATACCAGCAGCTGTACCAGCAGGTCTTGCTACTAACATACTTATTACATCAGGTATTGCTGTTGCTGTACCCGATTCTGCTTGTGATATTTTTATAGCACCCGCACCTAAGAATGTAGCGCTAATATCAGTCCTGTTTGTTGCTTTACCTAATGCAGCAAGTACGGCAATACCTGCACCAACAATTGTAGCAAAAATAAATGCACCATCAGTTATTAACTTACTCTTTGGATGTTTATAAGGAAATTCGAATTTTCCCTCTACTGAACCATGTTCTACTGTATACATTTCTACGGAACCTTGTGAAAAGAAAGGCTTATTGAAAGTAGTATCAGGTGAATGGAATGAGTAAATGTCTTTACGATAACTCGACGGTACTAAAGAAGTATGATCTGGTTTATTACCATTATCCTTCTTAAGTTGTGTTCTTAAAAAAACATTTGGATTTAAATCGTTATATGGGAAGTTTTGATACAAACCTTTTTTACCAGGTTGACCATCAATTTCATATTCCCACATATTGTTAAATAACCCTTTAGCAACAATGCTTCTATTACCCTCACGTGAACCTCTTAAAATTTCATATCCGACAATGTCTTCAATAGGTTTACCATCTAAGTCTAATGGGTGTTGAATATTTAGAAATTCTACACCCAAAACTGAAATTTTTGAACCATTATTAGAATGAATGTGGGTTGTGACGTTATCTGGAAACTTGTGATGTCTAATAGGTTTACCACACAGATTCCCCCAAATATCAGGTTTGTCATCAGGATATCTTTCAGTAGATTCCCAATATCCCATTTGTCCTGTAAATGTCAATATGCCTCCATCTGCTAGTGTACCCGTTGTAGCTGTTTTTGTGGCTGTGTTATAAACTTGCCAATTTCTTGTTTCACCCGGTAATACATCGTTACCTGTAGCTATTTGTGTATCAGTTGCTAGTGGCGCTCTGCCAGGAATATGATAAGATGCTGATCGATGACCTGTTTTATAAATCCAACGAATAAAGAAGCTATAGACCTCATCACGCATGTATGAAGTTTTATTACCACCTCTAATGTAATAGTTAGAAGGATATTCTACAGAAACCCATCTTGACTGAATCTGATTTGCTAAAGGTTGGTAATTAAAATCAGGTCTTGTTGTTACACCAGATCTTAGCAAATAACCATTAATTTCAAAAATTTTATCACTCTTGTAATAAAGTGCATTTTGAAGAGGGATGTAAGATAAAGGTATTGTCACCCATGCTTGATCTATAAGGTCGAGAACAATCTTTTTCTGTCGAGTATTATAATAACCTATTCTACGAGCTACGGTTTGCAAATTGACTGTAGTAACCATGACAAGTTCAAACTCATCAAAAGTTGTATCTATTTCGTCAATATCTATTTCAATTGAACCACCTATACCACTATGACTCCATAGCGATTGAACATTACTTGGTTTAAAGTAATCCGTTACTCTAACACCATTTACAGAATAAGCTATTACAGCTTGATAAGAACCATTAAGCAATTGACCGGCACCTTTCCCCTTACTGATACGAATACAGGGTGTTTCTACAATAGATTGCAAGAGGGTCTTTTCACAATCCAATTCATCTGAATATTCTGGAATATAACATAAAGGATCTGGGGAAAGGTTAACGCCAGTCTTTTTATAGGGTACATTATCCAGATTAATATACCTGTCAGGATTCAACCCGTCTTGCCAATATACAGAATGTGTGCAATCAAAATTTTCTTTAGCAGCACCAGTAATTAGGTTAGTTATTTTAAAACTAAGGCATTTATCATTAACCACCTTAGTGTATTTACACAAACCTTCATCAAAAATACCAATTTCACTATCAGTATTGTTTGTAGAAAATACAACCCACTCATTACCTGATTTATGAATTAAACCAATTACCGTGTATGGAGCTGTAGTACAATATCTGTTAGCTTGCTCATTACCTAAAACACCTACTTCACCAAGATGCGAATTATTTACAGCGTTACGGGCATGCATCCACAACCCCTCACCGACAAATAAGTCGTTGAAGTCTTTAACCATACCTTTAGTAAAGGTATTGTTCTTTTGTAGACTACTTTTATTATCAAGCCCTTCACTCATAGCTTTATTTGAATTTTCTTTTTATCTAAAAACTTATAAAGATTTTCAGTTAGATGACCTGTCAACCAAGCTTTTGTCTCTTCATCTTCAATATATCTATCTTCACAGACACGAGTTGACAAATGGAATACCTCGTGTGCAATTAGGTTATGTGATATCTGTTCTTGCAGCAGAACTAAGTAATACAAACCTGTAGTATAAAAGACGCATCCATCTGCATCTTCAATTGACCATATCTCTTTTGTTTTACGAAATGTTTTAATAGCAACCTCTTCCATAGAATCAGTTACCATAAAAACTATGTTGGCGTCATAAACACCAACTTTAATCTTTTTCTGTATGATGCTCATCGTATATTACTCTTAAACATGTTATAGTAGTTGTGATATTGCGCTTTTCTATTCATTTCCCAAACGCGCTTCAACTCATTGAAATCAGGAGTATTTACATAACTAAATGCATTATTTCTAGACATTCTTAATTTCTGAGAAATAAACTGCAATTTGTTTTGTACTGAAGTCTCACCACTTAAGAACATATTTTCAAATATTCTTTCTTTCAGTGCATATTCATAGTATTCATTAACAATTGGATGGTCAAATACCAAAAGATTACCAGCATCATCTTCCATTACAGATGAGTAATTCAGATAAATTGTACCCTCATCAAAATTTACATGAAAGAAACCATTTTCTAAATAACCTATATAATGGCTTTTTACAGTTAAGTTCCAGCAGTCATTCATTATTTTTCTGCTAGGTCTTATCTCAATAGGTACTAATCTTTTATACGTATTTACTACATTGTTGTGGATGTAAGTGACTGTAGGATTGTTATCGTCGTTATTAAGGTGTGTATGCTGCTGGCTTCCAAAATTTGTAATTGACTTTTTACCAATAATGATAATCTTTACTCCTGTAATTAGTTGTGCTGTATCATTATCTAAAATAATTTCGCCAACACTAGGTGTAGAAAAATCAAATGAAGCTAGTGTACCATCTGGTAACTGAGCTTGAACAATTACATCTGTAGTATTTAAAGTGTGACTTATAAGATTACCATTAGGTTGTAAATCCATTGTTATGGTAAATTGATCTACACTAGTTCTTGAAAGAATGTTCTGAGCCATCAAAACACCTTCTAGTAACCCTTGGTTATATGTTTTTTCTTTTCTTACAATGGGATGTTCGTTTCTAGATTCACAGACTAAAGCAAAATTCAAAACATGAAAGTCCTCTGGGAGTCTTGCTTTTCCTTTATGTATCTCAATACACTTTTGTCTTGAAGGATTAATTTTTAATCCTAATTCACGATTTACCTTTATAGCTACTTTAAGTAGCTCTTGTGGTTCTACATAACCCTGACTATCGACACCTTTCATGTCAATCTCAACGCTTTGCAGAAGCTCGTCAAATGTTCTATATTGAAGTTCGGTAAGCATCCTTTAATGTTTTATTGTCTAGCTAGGTGTCTATTATCTTGCATAATATCTGAAGGAATCTGAATCATTCCTGCTAAATCTCTTACTACGTTTTGCTCAATTTCAGCAAATAAGAATTCAGGAACATGAAAACCACGCTCCTGCATATACAAACAGTCATCTTTTACATCACAATTGTATTTGCTAATGTCTTCTTCAAAGACACCTTCTATTCTAACAGCGTCCCATTCTAGATTGGGGAAATACAGATATCCATCTAAATACCAATAATATTTTTTCTTATTGTATTTGAATGTCTTTTGATTTGCAATTTTTTCAAATGTGTGTGGAAATGTAGGTACAAGCTCTTCGCTCATGTCAATGCTTGTAACAGATCGCATAAGCGGACCCCAATAACCCTGCATCAATGCAGGTACCTTTTCTTTTGTTCTTTTAAATGTGCATCCGCTTTCTACACAATGACATTGTGCTTCAATTTTGTCAATTTCAATAAGCTCAACAAACGAAAGAGCTTGGAATACAGAATTAAATTTCATGATACGATTCAGGTTATCCTGACGTCGCATCATTACTGCTGCGTATTTACGAATAAGGGAATGAAGAAAACGGTCGGTTAAAAAAGCGTCTTGCTTTACCGACTTAACTTGATTACGCACCCTAGATATTACTTCTCCAATAGTTACCATACTCTTGTATGTTTAAATAGGGGTGCTTAATCAATTGCTAATTCGTCATAACTTTCTAGGTTTTTGATGTTTTCATCTTCTTTCATGAGTCTATAACTGTTCTTTCTAAACAGTTTAGAAACCTGCAGCGTGTGATCTACTTGAACATAAAGCTTCCAGTTTTCAGGATACACTTTACCAAGTGTTCTTTTAAACCTTCGCGACCCCTGAAAACCCCAGACTTCGTAATTTTTAAATCTGTACCTGGTTTCATGATTAGTATAGAATATCTTTGCGAGATAGTCATCACTTTCCCAGTTACGATGCTGGATTACTTTTAGGTAATCCTGAGACTTTTTAAAGTCTACATTTTTACGAATCTTAGGTTTGCAAGTTCCTATGAATAAGTTGCCCACATGCTCTGGAAGTTCAACACCGTCCCTATTTTCTAACACCGTGTTCCATAACAGCTCATTAAATGTCAAGACTATATTCTTAATCTCAGCATCAGTAAGCTTGTCTAAACCGTGTATTTTATCTCTCAGAAGGCTGATTACAGACTTATTAAGAGTACCCAATACAGAGGGTCTAAAACGCGGTGCATTTAAGTCTGGTTTCTTAGCGTCTTTCATGCACGTCCTACAATAAGAATTTAATAAATTTTTGCCATACTTTCATGGTTTTGACCCATTAAAGTGTGTAAACAAACTCTGAAACTTTACCTTTCTTCTCACAATGCAGTTCTAGGATACCTGCTCGCTTATTACCAGTCCATTTATTATGATAATGATAATAGTCTGAAGAAGATAAACTTGGAAGCTGTCGGGTTGTAAATCCATTCTCTTCGTTTTCTGTCAGATATTCTTTTGAGCGTTTGGTATGATGGTGTCCTACATAAAGAGTTCTGTATAAAGCCGAACCCCACTCAGATGGAAATTCAGTAGCATATACTAAAGGATTGTTCTTAGATGTTACATCACCATGCTCAAAACAAAACATATTTGAACCATACGAATGAACCTTTCTCTCAGCATACTTGCTATCAAATTCAATATTAGACCAGTCTTTAAAACCTTGCTGTAAAGCATGCACCAAGTGAAATGATGACAAACGATCATGATTTCCTGGTAAATACAATATTTTCAGTTTATTGCAGAATTGAGATATTGTTCCAATAGTTTGCATAAGAGAATCAAAAGCCTTCATGTAAGTTTCTACAGGACCTTCTCCGTTTTCAACTATTGTACCCTTTGTTGTAGTACCGTTAAATGTGTCCATGTTTAAAGCATCTCCACCGACTACAAAAATTATTTCATCCAAATAATATGTGTTGTAAGCCTTTGTCAATAAGGACTTTACACAGTTTTCGAGGATTTCTCCGAGATTTTCGTTTCCGGGTTTTCCAAAGTGAAGATCTTGGAGAGAGAAAACTCCACAGACTTTTTCTTCTGCTGATTTATTGAGCAAGATGTTACTCTTGTCGAGGGGTTGAATTTCCGGTAATTCATAATTCTGGAGGATCTCTAAAAACGTACTCTGTATAACTTGTTCTTCCGGTAGTTTACTCACAAGAGCAGATACATACCATCTTCCACTTTTTTCTTTATTCCAGTATTGCGAAAGTTTCCACTTATGTGTATCAATATTAAGCAACTGAATTATTTCTTCCGCACTTCTAGGTTCTGTAGCAAAAAGACCGGTAATTTTTGTAGTACCGGTCTCAAGGTCAACATGCTGTTCAACTATAGTAGCTGCTTCAGACTTTGACTTATTAATAACTATTTTACTAAGCTCTTTATCTAACTTTTCTAAAAGTGCTGTTTCTTCTACTTCATCAATCAGTTTTCCCTGTAAATAATCAACAACGTGACTATCAACTACTGGAGAAATTTCGCTAATTGCATTAACAACTAATTCTTTTAATGCAAGGTATTTCTTTAGGGGAATGCCAATCTTTTCAGCTTTCTCCTGATCAGAGCGTTTTCTTTTTAAACTCTGATATACAGATGAAATTAGACTCATATTTTAATGGGTTTTTCATGGGTAAGTTCTACAAATATATACTATTTTGTAGAACTTGTATTGATTTTACATATAAATAATAGTAAGAACCCCCAGTATTGCTACCGGGGGTCTCACAGACCACTGCCAGGAGAAACCAACAAACCTGATCAATGATTTTTTATCTTAACACTGAACATCATCTGGACCTATAACAGTACCTTCAGTAGTAATAAGCCAGTTCATATTATTCGCAAATAAATGTGTAAAACCTTGTAGAGGTTGGCTCATTGAACCATCTAAATAAAGTTGACATCCTGCGCCGAATGCTTCAAGAGCACATGTTGTATACAACACTTGTTCACCACCTACAGCCATAGAACATGCGGCACTAGTGTTACTACCCCATCCAACATTTTGATATTCTACAGGATCACCTCCACCACCACCTTCACCACCACTTTGTGTAGTTATACTTACCACAGTGCTTGCAGTTGGACCACCATTAGTACAAATATTATCAATTCTGTAATAGACGGTAACACCATCAGGTGCTGTTGTATCAGTATATGTTGCTATATTAGGTGCAACAGTGCTTAACAAAGTAGATACACTAATATTCAAACCTCTATAAATTTTTTGATTTATAGAGTTGGAACCACCAGCGGGTGTCCATGTTAATGTTACTGTTGCCATAATATTTTAGATTTTATGATTATTGTTCTACTGCGCCTCCACCACCGGCATTACTAACTGAAAGGTTAGTTGGTGCTAAACATGGTTGAGCAGAAATACTAACAGTATCAGAACATGTAACCTGAAAACCACCACAAGAAACAGTATATGTATAAGTATATGTTGTACTATAAGCTCCTGTAAACGCAACACTAAATCCGCTAGCATTTCCACTAGTTGCTTGAGCGGCAATACCACCACTAAATGTAACGTTACCTAAATAAATACTGTTACCAGGAAGAGCCGGGAATGAAAGTTCTACACCAGTACCACTGACTACTTCAGTAACACTAGGACATGTAGGATTACAGATAAGAACATCAGATGAATCAACTTCACCGTTAGTACATACGTTTACAATCTGGTATGTATAAAGTACGTTGTCAGAAGCTGTGTTATCTGTATATGAATCAGCAGTAGTATTCAGAGTTGCAATTGTTTCAAAAGCCCCTGAACCTGATTTTCTTTGCACACGTTGTGCTGTAGTTGTTTGACCACCCGCAGGTGTCCAGTTTAAAGTAAATGATGCCATTTTTTATAATTTAATGTTTATGTTTAACCTATTGTTTGCGCAGAAAGACCACTTGGTGTAGCACATCCTGATTCACACTCTCTTGTTTCTATAAGTGGCGGACACGGTGTTCCTCCATTAGATGCAGGTGTTACTACTGTACGAGTCCTTGTTTGCACACCATTAACACATGCTGACCAATCACTCCAATCTGAAACTACGCAATTAATACAATTCTGAGTTTCAGTTAAGTCGGGACATGCTGCACCACCATTTGCTGGAGGTGTTACAATAGTTCTAGTACGTGTTCTTACACCATTTGAACAAGCAGACCAGTCACTCCATTCAGATACTACACAGTCTACTGGATTACTACCATCACATTCTTGTGTTTCTGTAAGAGTTGGGCAAGCTGTTCCACCACATGATGCAGGAGTTGTAACAGTTCTTGTTCTTGTTTGAACACCCCCTACACAAGCAGACCATGCACTCCAATCTGAAACAACACAGTTAACAGGTTGACAGCATGGTCTTGTTTCTGTAAGTGGAGGACAAGGAGCGCCACCATTAGAAGCAGGTGTAACTACTGTCCTTGTTCTTGTTTGAACACCTTGTACACATTCAGACCACGGACCCCATTCAGATACAACACAATCTACAGGAACAGGTATATCATCACAACAACACTGAGAAAGCTTTGTCATAATTTTAATTAAAACGCTTTCAAGCCGCTCATTTGTTGTTACATTTAGGCAGGGAAAATTAGGTCCTGTATAAAGAACACAATCATCTTTATATAATTCAACACACGGTTCCCCAGCACATACTGGTGGAGGTGGTACAGTTACCGGAGGTACTGTTTGTTGACAAGGGTCACAATAGTCGTTAGGGTACATTTTTTATCTAAAATTTATATTTTTAAAGCTGACCTCCACCGCCACCACCATCACTTTCACACGGATCACCTAGAGCGTCAATTGCAGCTTGACAATCAGGATAAGTTGCAAGAACTACAGGTGCTGATACAATTTGTGAAGATGTGCCAATTACATCCCATGCAAATGGAAGATTGGGTGAACCTGAAATGCTAACACCTTGACCAACAGTTAATTGGCTGTTACTTCTAACATTTAGAATTGATGAACCGCTACCACAACATTTTTGTACTTGGTAATAAAAAAATGTTGTACCACCACCAGAAAGTGTGCTAAATAAACCACTTGTAACAGAAGAACTTCCACATTCGTAGTTTACAGTAACATCTACTCTGTAAGAGCTAGATGCATTTAATCCACTAAATGTGTACTGATTTGTACTTGTTTGTGCGGTTTGATAAGTTATTGTTCCAGAGTTATTTTTCAGGACAACAGTATATGATACTATAGGTGTAGTTCCTGTTGTAGGAGCTACCCAAACAACTTCAATTGTGCTGGCGGTAGCTTGTACCAAAGTCACAGTACTTACAGCTGGTTTATTACAAGTAAATGTTGATGTTTTAACCGCTGTTTTAGAACATGTTAATCCTGAACCACTATATGTTGTAGTCACAGTAAATGTTAAATTTTGATCTTGAGGTACATCTGGAGTAAGTGACGCAAGATTTATTTCAAATGGACCACCATCAGGTGATGCAAAGTTTCCTAAAGTAAATGGAACATCGACATAGCTTACCCCATTATTCCAAGAAATTCTAACTTTAGTTCCTGATTGCTCAGTTAATCCACTAGGAATAGTAGATAATCCTGCAAATATCAAAGAAGCATTAGTTCTTTGCTGATTAACTGTTAACAGAAAATCAATTACAAGATCTGTACATTTTACAGAAGTTACTACACCAAGATCATCAACTCTATCTCTGATATCGCATAAAGTCAACCAAATATTGTTAATGGTATCTGCAACAGATGTTGGATTGTTAACCCAGCCAGGCAACTGTGACATAACAGCTACACCATTACCTGACAATTGAAATTGACTACCAAGATTATTGCATTGTTTTGCAAGAGCTTGAAGAATCTGTGTAGGTGTTCCTGTTGCAGTTCTTAAATCACAAAATGCATCTTCCAAGTTTAGAAAAGCATTTTGGATTGTTGTAGGTGTACCGGGAGTACCCGTGCATTGAGGGGTTACTGTAATTGATGTAGAACCACCTCCACCAGAATTATTTTCTAATGTTGTTACACGTGTCTCAAGATTTGTAATACGAGTATTATGAGCTGCAATATTTCCAATAATCGTACAAATTTCCGCTGCAAGCTTTCTACTATATGCAGTATGCTCAAGATACTCTATAAAATCACCGTCGTTATTAGTGTAACGAAGACAAGGTGGTAACTGTACATTACCTGAAATAGGTCCTCCACCATTACCATCACCAATAAGGTCTTCTAAAGAACAAACCTTATCAATTAAAAGTTGTAAAACTTGAAGAAGAGTTTGAGGGTCAGATTGATATTGCTCAACTAAACATTTAAAGTCTAATGACGTAACATCAATTATACCACTTGTAGATTCACAAAGAATCGAAGCAAGTTTGTAAACTACATCGTCAATTGTATCCCCTTTGCAAAGATTGATGCAAGGAATATCTGGACCCTGCCATATCACACATTGTGATGATACAGCGGAGCATCCAGGGGTTGTATTGTTCTTTACAGGTTTCATTCTTATAGTGTCTTTATATGCTCGGTAATTTTGTTTAACGTGCAGCAAGAAGTTGCAAGCTTCATTTCATTTCTGTCAAGTTCTGTTACACGTTTGTAGACTTCTCGAATATCTGCTAAATGATCAATCTCTAATGGCTTAGGACAAGACTTTATACCATAACGTTTTGCTTTAAACGCTTTATAAACAGCGTCAGCAAATAATCCGTCTATATGTTCTCGAACTTCGCTCATTTTTTCTTTAAAGATTCTTCATACTGCGCAATACACTGAGAGCAACATTTTGTTCCATCAGATGCTATTTTGACTTGGCATCCACAAGTTATTTTTGCTCCACAATTAGCACAAGTGTTGTTACTCATATTCTTTGGTTTTAGTGACAATTACAACTTCTTGTATATGGTGTACCACACGAAATGCAGCAACCACTGTGATATTTACTCAAAAGCTTTTCAGCATAAGTCATCATATCAATTGCTTGTGCAGGCGCATGACATTGCTCTGCTTTAGCTTTAGCACCATCTAAGTATAACTTAATATATCTTAGATCATGTAGTTTCTTATGAAGCTCTGCTGTAGGTTCGCATTTTTCTAACTGAAGTCTACAAAGTTCTGCAGCATATGCATTCATGATCTTTGTAGTTCTTAAATGATAGTATTCTACAAATACTTTTTCATTAGGGCTGATAGAATACCTGATTTTATAAAGTCCGTCAGGTAAACCAATAAGGGTTTCGGACTGTGGATGCTGTAGACCTAAGTCTATACCACTAATATTTTTTGAAAATCCAGGGGTTAGTCCTTGTGAAATAAATACAGGTTCCTGAAATCCTGGAAGATATATATCTAAACGAGGACACTCAACCGGTAGTCCCTGTCCGTATACAGACGCATCTACAATGCGCAGTATCGTTGGAACTGCAGTTTCTGGAATATCTAATGCTAAATAATGTTTGATTGCCATAACATGTACCTCTACAATAAAATTTACAAAAAAGTCTCCATAAAGCAAAAAAGGAGAGGAGAGTTTTTTGCTCTCGCTCTCCCTTTTGCTTAGGTTATATGTTTACCTTAGAGTGTTTCTAGAGCAACACTATTACCAGCAGCAGCAAGAGCTGCATCAACGAATGTTTCGAAGTTAGTATCAGGAGCAGGAACAACCACTTTAATCAAGTACTGATCAGCATCCATCATACCGCTAGGGTTGCTAGAACGAGGTACACTGTGAAGAATGTAGTAAGCACCCCAAAATGCAGTACGGCTGATGCTACCAAGAGTGGTGTCATCCAATACTTCACGCAAACGAGCATCAGTTTGGAAAGGCTCTTGCTCGTAACGCTTGCTAAGGATAAGTTCGCGAAGAATAGTTTCTCCAAAACCTTTACCTTGAGCAG
>Ga0194133_10001772_pt1 | contig 35906 bp, 25 predicted proteins | sample TA2KigOf40mmetaG_FD_155448 | JGI IMG/M metagenome (GOLD analysis project Ga0194133, IMG submission 155448) | Freshwater microbial communities from Lake Tanganyika, Tanzania - TA2015055 Kigoma Offshore 40m | ecosystem: Environmental > Aquatic > Freshwater > Lake | place: Tanzania: Lake...
GTGGATATTTCGTTCGAACTCAGTCCAGCAAAGGGCACAAAGCCCCCAACACGAAGTGTTGAGGGCTTTTTTAGTTGGTGCGTGGCAAGCTCGCTTGCCTAAGCATCCAAGTAAAAAGCCCGTCACGGCGAAGCCGTGTGGGGCTTTGGGTAAGACCAACTTTTGCGATGTGTGAGCGCAGCGAACACCATCCAGTCCTGGGCACAAACGCCTTTCCAACGAAGTTGGAGGGGCGTTTTTCATTGTAAGCGTTGAAAGCTTGCTTTGAAATGCGAGCAAGGAAAAACGACAATCCACAACGAAAGTGTGGGAAGACTAAGGCAACAGCAGTTACTGATTTCCAGCAACAATCTCCTTCGAGACCAACTGTATGCTGGTATGCATATTGCCAGATGATGAATTATAGAATTTAATTTGATTTAAAATGCTAGCTGAAGCGGTTGCGCTAAATTAAGGCCAAAAATGATATCTCTTCACTGTATACGCCTCTTGCTTTCCAATGCCTATCTTATAAAAGGGCCCGTCAATATCTTAGTGGATACCGGTAGTCCGGGCGAAGGGAAAAAGATCATCCGTTACTTGCAACAGCAAGGACTACAATTACGCGATACCTCAAAAAGAAACATGCTCTGCCAAGCGAAAAGTAAATAGCCTCTAATGAAACAAATAACTGGAGGGCTACTGATCCCCCCCCGAATGAACATGTAAAGAATTTACTGCACAGATCGCGCTGTGATAGTAACGATACCAAGAGGCTTTTCCTTTTTCTTTGGCCTCGATATGAATAGGATGTCGAGCCCAGTTTCGTACGGCTTCCATATCTTTCCAATAACTGATAAAAGAGCCGCGGCCATCGTGCTTGAAACTTTCATATCCCAAATACCCCGGCATCTCCTTGACCAAGTTCAAAGTAAGCTCATCGTACTCTTGATAACCGGTCAGGTCCTCTCCTAAATAGTAATGAAAAATAGAAGCAATAAACGGAGGTTGCGGTGCTTGCGCCTGATTCCATTGGATCATTATCAGCTAATTTATTGTTGATTAAGTAAATTACCTTCTGCGAAAAATAATTCAAAAGCGGCAAGCAGCATTTACTGCGCCTTGATCTCTACAATTCTTCCCGGCCCCTCGATCGCAACATATACCGAACCATTAGGTCCCTGAACAACATGTCGCACCCTGCCACTGATGCCCTCCACTATGTCTGAGGACACAATTGAATTCCCGTTCACAACACAGCGATAAAGTTTCTGCGCAGCGAGTCCGCCCACCAACAAATTTCCTTTCCAGGCCTTGAACGAAATATGGTTGATAAAGGCCATGCCGGATACCCCTACAGAAGGGGTCCAAGAAAATACGGGCGCAACAATACCTGGGGCGGAGTGACCCTGCGAAATAATGGTATTGTCATAATTTGTTCCTAATGAATAAAAAGGCCAGCCATAATTAGCCCCTCGTGTTATCAGGTTGATCTCATCACCTCCTTTGGGCCCATGCTCCGATTCCCAAATAGCCCCCGACGTGGGATGAATTATCATCCCCTGCGGATTACGAATGCCATACGAAAAAATAGTAGAAGCTGCAGTTTGTCCCGGCAGCACAGGATTATCGGCAGGAATACCGCCGCTGGCCGTAATCCGATGGATCTTTCCCCAGTTCGAAGAAGTAATTGATGAATTTCGGTTGCTGGCGCTGGGGCCTCCATAACTACCCGTGCCGCCTTCCCCTATCGAAAGATAGAGCATACGATTGGCGTCGAAAGCAATGCGCGACCCATAATGCCCACTCCAGGTGTTACCTCCACCACTTTGAAAAATAGTTTCGATATTTTGTATAGTGGTGCCCACGATCTTAAAACGTATCAGTCTCAATTCACCGCTACCGTCGGTAGCAGTAGCGGCATAGCAGGCATAGACCCATCCATTACTGGCATAATCGGGGTGCACTCTTATATCAAGTAATCCACCCTGACCGCTCGTGCGTACGGCCGGAAATCCGGTGAGCTCAGTTGTAATGCCATTACTGTAGCGATAGACTTTTCCTTGTTTCTCGGTAAATAAAAGATCACCATTGGGAAGAAAATCGAATCCCCAAATGATCTCATATCCAGTTAGCAGCGTACTAATGGTAAGTTGAGGTACCGTGGTCGTATCAATAGGAGGCGGGTCGGCCTTTTTGTTGCAGGCCACAACCAGCAGTGAGGATATTATAAGACAACGTATACAAATGCGAGGCAAATTCATACGAGCAATTTACTACTTCGATCGCTTAAAATAAAAAGCATTCTGCCCTCCCCGTCAAAAAAGTTAAATCGGTGTTAATGAAAATTTTATGACAATCTCATAACAACTCTCCGCATTGCCTTTTGTTTTTTTGTCTAAACCTCTGTTATGAAATACAATATTTTAGCTTCCTTACTTCTTAGTACCATCCTATTCTCTTGTACGGTAATTAGACAAGGCGAAGTGGGTGTTAAAAGAAGACTTGGAAAGATCGATCCCCAGTTTGTAGAGCAAGGACCAAAAGCCTACAATCTTTTTACTACTACCATTCTTAAAGTACCCACACGGACTATGAACATCGAAGTCAAACCCGATCTTCCCTCCAAAGAAGGTTTGACCATCCGCTCCGAGATCTCCATTTTATATCGAATCAAACCCGAGTCAGCTCCCAAGATTGTACAAGGTATCGGCCTTAATTACGAATCAGAAGTAATATTACCGGTGTTTCGTTCAGCTGCCGCTGATATTACGGCAAAATTTTTGGCAAAAGATATGCATAGTGGGGAACGAGCCCAGATAGAGGGTGCTATTCGTAAACAAATGACTGAAATCCTGGAACCAAAAGGTTTTATAATTGATAACGTATTGCTTAAAAGTATCTCATTACCGCAGGGATTAGCCAGGACCATCGAAGAAAAATTACAAGCAGAGCAAGAAGCACAGCGCATGGAATTTGTTAAAGAACGAGAGAAACGAGATGCCGAAAGGAGGATCATAGAGGCCGAAGGAAAGAAAGAGATTGCACGCATTCAAGCCGAGGGTGAGAAAAACGCCGCAATCATACAAGCTGAGGCAAGAAAACGCATGTACGAGATCGAAGCAGAGGGACGAGCCAATGCCATGTCGATAGAGGCGATTGCTACCCGTCTGGCCAACGACACTATCAATCGTACCCTTACCCCTGCGATTCTAAAGCTGCGGCAGATCGAGGCGTTCAGATCCCTTTCTAACAGTAATAATAGTAAACTGGTAGTGACCGATGGAAAGACACCCTTTCTATCCCTACCCGACAAGTTCTAATTTCCCTATTTAAGTGATTTTTAGCATGTTAGACGAAGAAACACCCGCTCATGTAAATTTCCTTTCAGAACATCTAAAAGGAAAATAGCGGTTGTACATTTACAGTCTCAAATTTAAAAAACTATTAAAACGCCAATTATGAAATCTCTTTTTAGTAAACTGGGTCTGATGATGTTGGTCCTGGTGTTCACAGCCGTTAACGGATTTTCACAAACAGTAGATGAGGTAATCGCCAAGCATGTGGACGCTACGGGTGGTGCAGAGAAGTGGAGACAGATCAACAGCATGAAGGTCGAGGGCTACATAGAAGTACAGGGCATACAAATTCCCTTTACCCAGCAAGCAATACACAATACAGGATGGAGACTGGACGCTGAGTTTCAGGGCATGCAGATCATTCAGATCGTAACCCCTACCAAGAGCTGGTCACAAAACCCCTTTGGCGGCAAGACCGAATTAGAGCCTGCAAGTGAGGATGAGCACAAACAACAAGTAGATGAACTTGACTTGCAAAATGAATTCGTTGACTGGAAGGCTAAAGGTTCTTCTGTTGAATTGCTTGGCAAAGATGAGGAAGATGGCAATGAGTATTATAAAGTAAGAATGACCACCAAGACACAAAACCAAAATGTCTATTACATCGATGTAAAGAGCTATTTGGTTTACAAGACGGTCAGCACTACTAAAATGCAGGGCCAAGAGATGGAAGCAACCACCAAATTACTCGATTACAAAGAGCTTCCTATTGGCGTAAAGATTCCTCACAAAACAGATATGATGGGCCAGGTATTGGTGTTAGAAAAGATCAACATCAACGAAACCATCGACACAAAGCTCTTCGCCGGTAAGTAATTTTTTTCAGAACAAAATGTACGCTATATGCTGAAGTCAATTTTTCGGCCTGTCCTCTCTATGGCCACTCTACTCTGTTCGTTAGGTATTGGCAATGCGCAAGAACCGAAGGTAGATCTCAACTCCTCTTATTTTCAATCCCTGTCGGCCCGCAATTTGGGTCCGTCTACTATGAGCGGGCGCATTACTTCCATAGTGGGCACCACGGCAGACAACCAGATCAACCTCTATGTGGGTACGGCCGGAGGAGGTATTTGGAAAAGTCTTAATGGAGGGATCACCTTTACACCCGTCTTTGACAAGTATTGCCAATCCATTGGTGCGCTGGCCATTGATCCTGCCTCTTCCAAAACGATCTATGCGGCCACCGGAGAAAGCAACATGCGAAATTCGGTTTCCATCGGGGATGGTATTTATAAGACCACCGATGCAGGATCAAATTGGCAAAAGTTGGGGCTAGACAGCACCGAACATATCAGCAAGATCTGGATCGATCCCAAAAACACAAAGCGCTTATTGGTAGCGGCGCCTGGGCCACTATGGTCTTCGAGTACCCATCGCGGACTTTATGCCACAAATGATGCCGGAAAAACATGGGAAAAGATCTTGTATGTAGATGAGAACACTGGTTGTGCGGATCTGGCCGTTAGTCCTCGCGATGCCAATATTATGCTGGCTAGCTTCTGGCAGTTCAGAAGACAGCCTTTTTCATTTTACTCCGGAGGCAAGGGCAGCGGTTTGTTTCGCTCTGCAGATGGAGGAAAAACCTGGTCTAAAATAACCGCCGGCCTCCCCGAAGGAGAAATGGGCAGGATCGTGATCAGCATCAATCCCGCTAAACCACAAGAGGTATTGGCTATTGTGGAAGCAGCGGTACCCGGATTATACATTTCGCAAGATGAGGGACTCAGCTGGAAAAAGCTGGCCTCTACGGATAATATCACAGCTCGTCCATTTTACTTCAGCACGCTCGAGTTCGATCCTAAAGATCCCAAGCGCGTCTATCGACCTGCTTTCGACTTTCAATACTCTACAGATGGCGGATCTTCTTGGTCTGGGCAATTGTTCTCTGATATTGCTCCTCACGCCGACCACCATGCACTTTGGATCAATCCCGAAAATACGAATACGCTTTATCTGGGCACCGACGGGGGTGTCTATGTGAGCCATAACAAAGGGCTCTCCTGGTCATTTTTGAATAACCTGCCCGTGGGTCAGTTCTATCATGTGAGCGTGAGTAACGACAAGGTATTTAATGTCTACGGTGGTTTGCAAGACAATGGATCTTGGATGGCACCCAGTTCCTCTCCAGGTGGTGTATCAAGCACAGACTGGCAATTTTTAAATGGTGGAGATGGATTTTGGGTGCAGCCCTCGCCTATCAACTCCAATATTGTTTATGCCGAATCGCAGGGGGGAGAGATCAATCGCATCAACCTAAGAACAGGACTCTCTACCGGTATCAAACCCCAGCGTAATCCCGGAGAGGAACTGCATCGCTGGAATTGGAATACCCCCATTGTAACGGCCACAAGTACAAAAAGGCCGGGCAGCTATAATCTCTATACGGCTAACCAGTTCTTGTATCGCTCTACTGATGAAGGAACCAACTGGACAAAGATCTCGCCCGACCTTACCACCAACGATAAAGCCAAACAAAAAACGGAAAAAAGTGGTGGCGTAACGGGCGATAATACTAGTGCCGAAAATCACTGTACCATTTTTACGGTCGCACAAGATCCCCGCAATGAGGACATCATCTGGGTTGGAACCGACGATGGCAATCTGCAATACACCAATAACGGTGGAAAATCGTGGACTAACTTATCAGAGCGTGTCTGGGCCACCGGAATTCCCAAAAGCGCCTGGATCTCTTGCATCGAAGTGTCTGCAATAAAAACCAACCAGGTATTTGTAACGCTCGAAAATCATATGTACGGCGATCATAAACCGTATTTGGTCGTTACCAACGATGGTGGAAAAACATGGAAGCGCCTGCAGTCTACCGAATGGACGGGCTTTGCGCACGTGGTCCGTCAAGATCCACAAAATGCAGAACTACTTTTCTTGGGCACAGAGATGGGGCTCTTTATTTCGCTCGATGGCGGTGCCAACTGGATGCGCAGCAAATACCAGAACCTTCCCTGGTTCGCGTTGGTACGCGATCTGAAGATCTCTACCAGTGGCGATCTGGCCATTGCCACACACGGACGCGGTATTTATGTTCTTGATAACCTCTCTTCGCTACGCGCCCTGGCAACATCCGACCTTTCTAAAGAGGTGATCTTTTATCCCGTAAAATCTTTTGTCTACGATGTTTCGCCACAAACCCCTTCGGGCTATGGTAATTTAGAGGGATGGACCACCGGCAGTAAGGCCAATTTGCCAACTTTTGAATACTATCTTAAAGAACGCTCTTTACAAGCCGTAAAAATTATTATCTACGATAGCAAGGGTAATAAGATCAAAGATCTTAACGGCAGCACCGCTAAAGGACTCAACAAAGTATATTGGACACTTGACCAAAATCCCTGTAAGGTTGCCACAGGAGGTTTCACGGCAGGCTCCCCTATCCTGTTCGCCTCTGTTATTGGTCCGCGTGCTCCCCTTGGTAATTACAAAGCCGTGATCAGCATCGGTGATAAAAAGTTCGAGCAATCATTTCAGTTACTCGAAAATCCTGCCAGCGGATTTACTAAGGCAAAACTCGATCTTCTCTTTGCGCAGACCATGCGTCTCTTTAAAGTTCAGGAAGAACTGTTCTACCTGGTAGACTCCCTCAATAAACGAATGGCTAACTTAAAGAAGACCGAATCACGCACAGCGGCGCAAGAAACCAAGTATCAACAACTGGATAGCTTGCGTAAAGAGATCATTGAGACCAACCGTAAGACCGTCTTCTTCGACGAATTCAAATACCGCCGCAGACTCTCGGATGTCTATATTGCTCTTTGCACTGCCCTGGAACCTTTTTCGCCCTCCAAGACCGGCGCCATTGCAGTTTTAGAACAAGAATTCGCTTTGATCAAAAAAGAATTCGAGCGGCTTCAATAAGAATTGGATCTCCTTTAAAAACTGATTTACTAACTTTAATATATGAAGTTCAGTAGATCAGTTTTTTTTATGGTCTTGGGGGCCACTGTCGGAATAAGCCTTTCTAGTTGCACAAAAAAAACGGAAGGACGACCTGACCTCGAGTTGATACAAGAGGAGATCTTTACCCCTACCTGTGCGGTTTCGGGCTGTCATGCCAGCACCGCCGATGCCACCTATAATCAACACAAATTGATCCTTACCGAGGGGCAGTCTTGGGATGAACTTATTAACCAAACTCCACAAAACGCAGCGGCCTCTTTGTATGGGTTAAAGCTGGTAAAACCGGGAGCTTCTGATCTGAGTTTATTATTTCATAAGATTACATGTGAAACTGGCCATCACCCCACCCTTGGTAATATAGGCGCTCCTATGCCCCTGGGAGGACAAGTACTCAGTAAGGGACAGGTAGAATTTATAAAGCAATGGATCGACAAAGGGGCCAGTAAGACCAGCTCAGATGTCGACGATGTCTTATTAAAGGATAATACGCCCTGTCAGGCCGAAGTGCAACCCCTTACTCCACCCGCTGTGGGAACAGGATTTCAAATGACGATCAGCCCCTTTGAAATTCCCAAGAATTTTGAGCGCGAAGTATTCTTGCGTAAGAACAGTCCTAATACCGATACCGTTTTTGTAAATCGTTTACAAATGCGAGGCGGTAACAATAGCCACCACTTTGTCGTGTACGGCTTCAGAAATACATCGCTCTTACCTGCTGTCAATGTACTACGCGATCTGCGTGATCCGGTAACGGGCGTATTAAATTCGGCGACCCTGCTCGAAATGCAAAATCATGTTTTTATGGGCGGCGGCACCGATGTTAATACGGATATAACCTTGCCTACCGGCGTCGCCATAAAAATGGCCCCGGCAACCCCGGTCGATCTGAATGCCCATTATTTTAACCGAACCAATTTTACCCTTAGCGGACAGAACTATATCAACTTTTATACCGTACCCCGGGCCGCTGTTCAGTTCGAAGCCAAAACACTAGATCTGAATAATTTTGATATCTCGATACCTGCCAACACCAGAAGAACATTTACAAAGAATTTCACCTTTACTGCAACCACGCGGGTAGTTATGCTTACCTCTCATTTTCATAAACTCGGTGAGCGATTTGTCATTAAGATCTTTGGAGGTCCACGGCATGGCGAAGTGGTCTACACGAATACAAGCTGGGAACATCCCCTGGTCCTTTCCTTTGCGACTCCAATTGTGTTACAAGCCGGCGAAGGTTTGACCTCGGAGGTTACGTACTTTAACAATACCTCTCAACCTGTTTCTTTTGGGCTGACCAGTCAAGATGAGATGAACATCATTTTTGGCTATTATTATTGATCTGGAAAAACCGCGCAATTTTTTTTTAGGGATCTCGTTCTTAACAAAAGCCCTGCGGTGACATCCCCTATACGATTTCTAAAACATTTGTTAAAAGCCCTGACAATTATCTCGGCTTGCTTTTATTCGATACTGGCCTTCTCGCAGCCGACGAATAATAGTTGGCTTAAAAAAATGGAGATCGGAACCAGCATAGGTCCACAATTTTTTTTAGGCGACCTAGGAGGAAGCGTAGGAGCCGGATCGGCCTTTGTAAAAGATATTGACCTGCAAGAGACAAGACCCAGCATAGGATTCTATTTGAATACCCATCCACTCGATTGGTTTAGCATTCGTGCTGCGGCACAATTTGGCGTTGTTTCAGGTAATGATGTACACGCTCCCACCTTGTCTGTCAATGATATTTTTCGTTACAACCGTAATCTTCACTTTCGGTCGGGCACACAAGAATATTATGTAGCCCTGGCCCTGTATCCCTTGCAATTGATACCGGCCCGGGAGGGATCTTTGCTCAATCATCTTCAACCCTACGGTATCGTAGGGGCTGGCCTTTTTCACTTTAACCCCAAAGCACAAGATATAGATGGCAGCTGGGTAGCCCTCCGTCCTTTGCGACTAGAAGGACAAGGCTTTGCCGAGTATCCGCAGAGTAAACCCTACCGGCTAACCCAATTTAACATCAACTCAGGACTAGGCATCAAATACTATATCAATTCCTCGCTCTACATAGGAGTAGAGCTCTTGTACAGAAAACTATTTACCGATCAGGTAGACAATGTCAGTGCCTCTTTTTATATAGATCCTTCCACCTTCGATACCTATCTGTCGCCGGCTGATGCTACTCGTGCCAAACGCCTTTATTACCAAGGCAAATACGACCTCGGAGGGCTGGCCCCCTATCAAACGGATTTTCCGCGTGGCAATCCGGCCGAAAATGATGCCTTCTTTAGCCAAACCATTCATATTGGCAAACGGCTTTTTCAGCAAGGAGATCGTCGTCTAAAATGTCCGGCCCACTATTAAAAAGCCATAACGATTATCTCCCTATACAGGTTACGACCTACGCATTGCGCGGCCAACCGCTTCATCAGGATTAATGACAAGATGGAGACGCTTATCTTTGGACAATGCAAATTGCCTTTGATGCCAAACGCGCTTTTCACAATGGCACCGGCTTGGGACACTACAGCCGGACGATCATCGGATCGTTGGCCCACATTTATCCCGAACACGACTATTGGCTATTAAATCCAAAACCCTCCGTATCCTTTTCGATGCAGGGACCTCAACTACACGAAGTACGTCCTTCGCAATGGCTTCATACAGTATTGAGCGCTGCCTGGCGTAGCCGCTGGTGTAAACAGTGGCTTGTCAATAATAAGATCGATCTCTATCACGGACTCAGCCATGAATTACCCTTTGGTATCCATAAAACGGGTATCCCCACGGTAGTAACTATGCACGATTTGATCCCCGAGCGCTATCCGCTACAATATGGCCTGATCGACCGAAAGATCTATCATCAAAAATTTAGGTATGCGTGCCAAACGGCCGACCGTATTATCGCCATTAGCGAGCAAACCAAGGCCGATATCATCGACTTTTATAAAATCGAAGAAAAAAAGATTCGGGTTTGTTATCAAAGTTGTGACCCACGTTTTTATCAGCCAGTGACTGAACCGGAAAAGGCACGTATCCGTCAAAAATATAATTTACCCACTCGCTTTTTCTTATCGGTAGGATCCGTCATTGAGCGCAAAAATTTATTACAGGTTTGCAAGGCCATGGACTTACTCTCCCGCCAACTGGACATCCCTTTAGTAGTGATCGGAAACGGAGGATCCTATAAAAAAAAGGTAAAGGCCTATATCGAGGAAAAAGGGCTACAGCATAAGATCATCTTTTTATTGGAAAACCCCATTGCAATACAAGATCCCGATTTTAAACGGGCGCTTGACTTTCCGGCCATTTATCAATCAGCCATAGCCTTACTCTACCCTTCTTATTTTGAAGGGTTTGGGATTCCGGTATTGGAAGCACTATGTAGCAAGGTTCCTGTAATTACATCCAATCGTTCCTGCCTACCCGAAGCGGGTGGTCCGGGCGCCTACTATGTAGATCCGGATAGTGCCGAAGCGATTGCCGAAGCGATGCTCAGCATTGTAACGGATACCGACAAGGCAGCACAGCAAATACAGGCTGGCTGGCATTATGCACAAGAATTTACTTGCGAGAAAACTGCAGCAAAGGTCATGCAAGTCTATCAAGAACTAGTTAGATAGCGTCTTATTGAAAAACAGTCATTCAACACAAGCCGGGAACCCGCTTTTGCAGGCAACAGCCCAACAAGAGATCAGACCAAGGCTATTTCCAAGACCTGCGACATATTTTTTACGTAGTGAAATTTTAAGCCCTTAATAAAGAGCGGCTCGATCTCTACTACATCCTTTTCGTTTTGCGCACAAAGAATGATCTCCTTTAATCCAGCCCGTTTGGCGGCCAATACCTTTTCCTTGATCCCTCCCACCGGCAATACCTGACCGCGCAGCGTGATCTCACCGGTCATGGCCAAAAAGGGTTTCACGCGCTTGTCCGTTAGCGCCGAGGCCATGGCGGTCATTAGCGTTATTCCGGCACTGGGACCGTCTTTAGGTACCGCTCCCTCGGGTACGTGCACATGGATATTTGTTTTTTCAAAACGAGCGGGATCGATCTTGTATTTTTTTGCATGCCCTTGCAGATAGGTAAGAGCCGTCGTAGCACTTTCCTTCATCACATTGCCTAAATTCCCCGTCAAAGTAAGAACTCCTTTGCCATCACTTACAGTGGCTTCAATAAATAAAATATCACCGCCGACATAGGTCCAGGCCAGACCAACGGCCACCCCTGGCAGCTGAACCGTTTTATAGAGATCATTGCTATATCGTGGCTTACCCAACATCTTTTCTAGCAAGGCTGGCCCGACGGTGGGTTTGATCTTTTCTTTCATCACCAACTCCTTGGCCTCATAGCGCATAACGGCAGCCAGCTGTCGATCGAGTTCTCGTACCCCACTCTCTCGGGTATAATCCTGGATAATTTTCTCGATCAACTTATCGCTAATACGAAGTGGACTGCTTTTTAACCCATGCAATTCTTTTTGACGCGGAATCAAATGCCGCTTGGCGATCTCGATTTTTTCCTCCACGGCATACCCGTTCAAGTCGATGATCTCTAACCGGTCGCGGAGGGCTGGTTGTACGTTTTGAATATTATTGGCAGTAGCAATAAACAACACCTTACTGAGATCGTATTCTAGCTCGAGATAATTATCGTAGAATGAATGATTTTGCTCCGGATCCAATACTTCCAACAGGGCCGATGAGGGATCGCCTCTGAAATCGCTGCCAACTTTATCGATCTCATCCAATATCATAACGGGATTGGACGCTTGTACTTTCCGAAGCGATTGTAGGATACGGCCGGGCATAGCACCGATATACGTTTTGCGATGACCTCGAATCTCACTTTCATCATGGAGCCCACCCAAACTGAGTCGGACGTATTTTCGACCCAAGGCATTGGCAATACTTTTTCCCAACGAGGTCTTTCCGATACCGGGAGGTCCGGCAAAGCAAAGGATAGGGCTTTTCATATCGCCCTTAAGCTTTAAAACGGCCAGATGCTCCAAGGTCCGCTCTTTGATCTTGCGCATCCCATAATGATCTTTATCGAGCGTAACGCGGGCTTTTCTGAGATCGTAATGATCTTGCGTACAACTACCCCAAGGCAGATCGAGCATAAGATCAAGATGATTATACACTACCGAATAATCAGGCGTGCTAGGGTGCATGCGCTCCAATTTCTCGATCCCTTTTTTGAAGGCCTCCTTAGCAGCGGCCGGCCAATTTTTTTCTTCGGCCTTTTTTTGCATTTCCTTGATCTCTTGGGCATTGGTATCGCCCCCTAACTCTTCTTTGATACTCTTGAGTTGTTGTTGCAAAAAATATTCTCGCTGCTGCTTATCGAGCTCGGTGCGCGTCTTGGTGGTGACCTTATTGCGCAGCTCTGCGAACTGGAGCTCTTTTTGTAATAATTGCATCAGCAGATCAGCACGCTGTCGCAGGGGATCGGTCTCGAGTAAACGCTGCTTCTCTCTAATATCGGTGTTGAGATTACTCGATACAAAGTGTACTAAAAAAGAGGGATTCTCAATATTACGAAGGATAATACCGGCCTCTGTGGGAATATTGGGCGAAAGTTGAATGATCTGGCCAGCCAACTCTTTTATACTCGCGATATAGGCATTAAAATCTTCGTCTTGCGGAACATTCTCGTCGGGCATAGCCTTGATAGCCGCCTTGAAATAGGGTTCCTCAGCAACGATCGATTCGATACTAAAACGAAGTTTACCCTGTATGATGATCGTGGTTCCTCCATCAGGCATCTTGATCAATTTCACAATGCGGGCAATAGTACCAATGCGCTCCAGATCGGCTATACCCGGATCTTCTACGCCGCTATCCTTTTGGGCTACCACACCGATCAGCTTGTCGGCTTTGTAGGCATCTGTAACGGCGCGTATGCTCTTATCGCGGCCCACTGTAATAGGGATGACCACTCCTGGAAAAAGAACCGTGTTGCGCAAGGGAAGTAAGGCAATGGACTCCGGCACCACCAGCTCTTGACCATCATCTTGCCCTCCTTCATTCAATGGAATGATCGGTAAAAAATCCATTTCTTCTTCGGAACGCAGCAGCATATTATCAACTCTCATAATTGGAAAAATTTAGACATTCTGTCACACCCTGGCCCATAACAGGACAAAAGTGATGACAGACCAAGGAAATACTAAAGGGCCAATAATCATGCCCCGGGGGAAGCACCTGACAAAATGGATCGATCTATAGCAAGGTCATGCCAAGAGAGAGCTGAAAACCCTGATTTTTCCAACGAGAGTCGTTGGTCAGGTCATTGATATCATTGAGACCGACAAAGTAGCGTCCATTGATCCGGAAAATACCAGCCTTGAGCTGCACACCACCCAGCATGGAAAAATCGCCCTGCTTAAAGGCGTTTTGGGCATTTTGGCCAAAGGAATTCGTACGGTCAAACAAGATACCGAACTGAGGGCCGGCCTGTAGTGAAATAAATCCACCTCCGATTTTATAATTGACCAAGATGGGTATGGACAGATATTCCATTCTCACCGAGCTCAGCCCCCGAAAGGCATTATTCAGCAAATTATTATAGTTGGAATCAAGCGCGGTCCTGTACTGATTGATATTCACTTCGGGTTGCAAGGTCAATTGCTTGGAAAGTTTGATCTCGGCAAAAGCACCCAGGTGATATCCATACGAAAATTCATCCCGAAAAGACTTGCCTTCAACTTTGGTAATATTCGTGCCGGCCTTTACACCCAAATGAAATTGGGCCGAAGCGGATAACGAAAAAAATACAGCCAGCAGCGATACAAAAAGTTTCGATCTCATAGTAGGGAGGTTTGAAAGTGACCCTCAAATATACTGGGAGTAAACTGCTGCCCGATAGCAATTGTTATCCACCGGCTGTTAATCTTTTGAAAATAATTCGATCAGGGTAATTTCAGGGAGCATTCCGACTCTTCCGGGATAGCCGATAAATCCAAATCCGGTATTTACATAGAGTTTCTGTTTTTCCTGCTCATAGAGCCCGGCCCACTCCTCGTAAAAATATTGTACCGGGCTCCAGCGAACACCCGGCAGCTCCACGCCAAATTGCATTCCATGTGTATGACCCGACAAGGTCAGATCAATATCCTTGTAACGTTCGCACACCTCTGCCTTCCAGTGAGAGGGATCATGACTCATCAATATCTTGAATGGAGCTGTTGAGCCGGCTCCGTAGGCCTTGGCCAGATCGCCATATTTTGGAAAGCGAAGCTTGGCACTCCAATTCTCCACACCCAACAACAAGATTTGCTCGCCCCCTTTCTCAACTACGATCTGCTCGTTGAGCAAAAGTCGCCACCCCATTCTCTCCTGAATGTTCTTTAGCGATTCCAAGTTTGCCTGTTTTTCAAGGTCGCTATCCCATTTTACATAATCGGCATAATCATGATTGCCCAGCACAGAAAATACACCCAGCGGAGCCTTAAGCCGACTGAACAAGTCGATGTATGGGGCCATTTCGGTCGCCACATTATTGACCAGATCGCCCGTAAATAAAATGAGATCGGGCTGCAGCGCCAGTACTTTTTCTAATCCTCGCTCAACGGCAGCATGATCGGTAAAACTCCCTGAATGAATATCGGAGAGATGAACCACCCGTAACCCATTAAAAGCGGATGGTAAATTGTCGAATCGAAGTTGAATTTTCCTTACCTGGTACCGATACCGATTTCCCATACCATAGGTGAGCATGCCAAATAAACCCGTACCCGCAAGCATACCCGCCCAACTTAAGAAAGCGGAGCGCGAGATGGCTTCTCCTTCTTTTCCGCCAGTGGCAGGAGCGGAAAACAATCGGGAGAGCCCCCATTGAAGACCTCTTCTGATATCATCCGTTAAAAAGAAAAAAGCGGCCAATAGTTTGGCCAGCACCAGCCCCGCAATAAGCGCGAACAACACAGAGCGCGGAAATTGACCGGTATTCTTAGAAAATAAAAAAGGTAAAAAAAGAAGTAGCAATAGGGAGCAGGCCGATATGAACCAGTACGATCCGTGCAAGACCAGCCGGGCTCTGTTACTGGCCCCGCTGCTCAAATGACGAACCACCTGAAAAACATAAAAGTCAAGCAGGAGTAGGAATCCAAGAAAGATCCACCAAAAGGGGCCACTTCGCATCAGGGAGCAAATTTAATGGGCAAAACTTAATTTTGTGATTTTACGCTAATCAGGCATCTTTACCACTAACATTTACAACCAAGGGGAAGTTCAGTCAATTATGGGAAGAATCATTGGGGTAGCTAACCAGAAAGGGGGAGTCGGAAAAACCACCACAGCCATCAATCTTGCGGCCAGTTTTGCCGTGCTCGAATACAAAACATTGCTGGTGGATGCCGATCCGCAAGCCAATAGTACGACCGGTGTCGGATTCGATCTGCAAAATATAACCCAAAGTCTTTACGACTGCATGGTCAATCAGGCCAAGGCCAAAGATGTAGTCCTCAAAACAGAGATCCCCAACTTAGAACTGATCCCCTCGCATATAGACCTGGTCGGTGCCGAACTGGAGATGATCAATTACCCAAACCGCGAAACTGTACTCAAGAATCTGGTAGAATCGGTCAGGGGTGATTACGACTTTATTGTGATCGATTGCTCTCCTTCGCTGGGACTCATTACCGTCAATGCCCTAACGGCCGCCGATGCTGTCGTTATTCCCGTACAGGCTGAATTTTTTGCCCTGGAGGGATTAGGTAAATTGCTCAATACGATCAAAATTGTGCAAAGCCGACTCAACACCGAGTTAGCGATCGAAGGCATCTTGATGACCATGTACGATGGACGACTTCGTTTATGCAACCAGGTGGTAAGTGAGGTGCGAAGACATTTCGAGGATATGGTATTTACGACCATCATTCACCGAAATGCCCGTTTAGCCGAAGCACCCAGCACCGGCAAGCCCGTTATCCTTTACGACGCCAATAGCAAGGGAGCCATGAACTACCTTCATCTCGCCAAAGAGATCTTGCAAAAAAATAATCTGACCCGAATTAAAAACGAAGAGAAGATCTTAGAACTCTAACCTATGAGCAACCCCAAGCAACATAAAGAACAGTTGGGCAAAGGGATTCGCTCACTGCTACAAGGCATCGACACGAACATGAAGACCCCCGCCGGTCAACTCAAGCCCTCCGTGGTAGAATCGGCTACGACCAGCACGCGGATCGCTGTGGCGGACATAGAGCCAAACCCCAAACAACCCCGTCGCGACTTCGATGAAACGGCTCTACAGGAACTGGCCGATTCTATTCGACAACACGATATCATTCAGCCGATCACTGTTGCCAAACTTTCTACTGGAAAATATCGTCTGATCTCGGGTGAGCGTCGCTGGCGCGCCGCTAAACTGGCCGGGCTTTTGGATATTCCCGCATATCAGCGTCAGGCCAATGACCAGCAATTGTTAGAGTTGGCCTTGTTGGAAAATTTACAGCGAGAAGATCTCAATGCGGTAGAAGTGGCCCTCAGCTACAAAAGAATGATGGATGAATTGCACTATACCCAAGAGCAAGTGGCAGAACGCATGGGCAAAGATCGCAGCACGGTGGCCAATATCATTCGGCTGCTCAAACTCCCCCCTGATATTCAGCTGGCCGTTCGAAAAGGTTTCCTGAGTATGGGACATGCGCGTGCCCTGCTGGCCATTGAACTGATAGATGTTCAACTCTACGCTTTCAACGAGATCAAGAAAAAAGAATTATCGGTCAGACAAACTGAATTGCTGATTCAGCAACTCAAAAAGCAAGAACCGGCCGCCGCAAAAACAAAAAAAGGGTCAGCCTCCTCTCCCCTCAAACGGATCGAAGACAAACTGGCTTCTCATTTCAGTACGCGGGTTCGCATCAAGCAGAATCGCGACGGACAGGGCCAATTGATCATAGAATATTATTCTTCCGAAGAGTTCAATAAATTACTTCGGCAACTGAATGCGCCGCTCGATTAATGAAATCGTTCTTCTTTTTTTGCTACGTCAGTTTTTGCCTACTGCTCTCCTTGCCATCGCAAGGACAAGATAGCGCGCAGGCTCCCCTTAATCGATATGATGCCGCCACGGCTGCACATCCTCCCAAAAAAGCGGCATTAAGATCGGCCCTGCTGCCCGGCTGGGGGCAGGTCTACAATAAAAAGATCTGGAAGGTGCCCATTATCTACGGTGCTTTAGGCAGTTCGGGAGCGATCTTCTTTTATAACTTGAATAATTATCAAGATACCCGCTTCGCCTACCGGGTCAAATACAATATGCGGGTCAATCGGACGGACTCTGCACTTTTTAATCAGATCAAACCCAATTTACAGCCCTTACCGGAAGAAAGCCTTAAATACTATCGAAATCAATTCAGAAGGGACATCGATTACTCGGTGCTGTTCTTCTTGGTCCTATGGGGCTTGAATGTAGTGGATGCCACAGTAGATGCTCACTTGAAAACATTCGATGTGGGTAATGATCTGAGTTTACGCATTGCCCCTGGTTATAGCGAAACTGCATCTACCCATGGACTCAGTCTTCGTTTGACGATCGGAAAATAAAGAGCAAAGCCGCTCTTATTTACAACCCAGCACTTCGCATAATTTGGCCTCCAGATCGGGGCCGCGCAGATTTTTGGCAATAATAGTGCCACTGGGATCGACCAAAAAATTATAGGGGATCCCATTTACTTTATACAAACGAGCCGCCTCGTTATTCCAGAATTTTAGATCGCTCACGTGGGTCCAGGTCAGTTTATCTTTCTTAATGGCTTCGATCCACTTGTTACGTTGGTCCTCGCGATCGAGCGATACCCCCAATACCGTAAAATTCTTACTCTTGAACTTTTGAAAATTACTGACCACATTGGGGTTTTCCTGACGGCAGGGGCCACACCAACTGGCCCAAAAATCGACTAACACATATTTGCCCCTGAAAGAGGATAATGAAACCATCTTGCCACTGGTATCAGCCTGTGTAAAATCCATTGCCTTAGACCCTACCGCACCGATCTTTCCATCTTGTATCATGGCCTCGAGCTGCTTTCCGGAGGCACTTTCTCGAGCCGAGGATTGAAGCAGAGAAACATTTCTTTCCAGCCAAACCATATCATTGAAAAAACCAAAAGTGACCGCCAGCACAAAAGCCGTTACAGGAGAGCCGGGTTGCTGTGCGACCATTTGCTCAATAAATTGTTGCATGCCCGTACTGGTCGCGGTGTAAGCGGCCATCAAGCTGTCTTGTTGCTTTTCAGCACCAGGAGCATTCAAGGCACTTGCCTGTTGATTACGTAATTGGACGAAGGGAACAAAGCCCGCTACAAACTGGGTAAAAACCCGATGAGCAGCACTACCCTCCAATTGCATGGCCCCGGGCTCGCCTTTTCGTCCGCGCAAGACCATATCGGTATTCTCCATAAATAACTCGACTGGTTGCGACTGATCTCCCAACAATAAAAAAACCAGCGAGGGCTCCGCTAATTCTCCCTTTAACACAAATTGATTGCTGTTAATTCGGCCGGTGGTAAGCGGAGTGTTCTCGCCACTACGGATCAATTTCACCTCGCTACCATCGGCAAATCCGTCTACTTGCCCAGTTAAGGTAAAAGAAGATTTTGATTGAGCCAGAAGTAAAAAAGGACTCATCAACGAGCAACAAACGATCAATACCAGACGAGCAATCATGAGACTATTTTTTTGATGATTTTTCAAAGATAGGCGATCAGCGTAGCTGTTGTCGGAACTGAAGTAAAGATTTGAAGTCTTTTTCGCCAGGCGAAAGCTCAAATTCCGTAGTCAGGTCCACTCCAAAAAAGTCAGGATGGTCGATCCCTCTGACCAGGGAGGCCTTCGATGCATTGATGCCTCCCGAAATAAAAAAGGGCTTTTCGATACGGGCCTTTTGCAGCAGCGAGATAGAAAAAGGGCTTCCATAAATAGATCCACTCGCAGCCGGGCCGCTAAATAAATAATAATCACAAACCGCATCATAAGGGGCCACCAGCTCATCAAGCGAGGAGATATCCTCACTCACATAAAAAGATTTAATGACCTCTGCTTGCGTGCTCAGGTCTTCGCAAAGCGAAACAGATTCCTCTCCCACTAACTGAACGGCATCAAGTTTATATTCGTCGATCAGGTCAAGGGCCTCACTAAGAGAAGGATTTCGAAGGATCCCCACTTTTCGAATATCAAAATCCGCCTTTTTAATATCATCTCCGGACAACGTACGGCCGGCATACCAAGGTGAATCGGGCAAGAAGACCAGACCGGCCATATCGATCTCAAGACCATCGAGTTGCTGAAGCTGCTTAAAGCTGGTAATACCGCAGAGTTTTATATTCATAGTAGGTTCTAAAGGTAAGACGACCTGGCAAATATCGAGATTTCACCAACAATATAAAGATCGTTTTTAGCGGTGTTCCTGCAGCGCCTCTTTTGACTTATCTTTCTGGTTACAAAAGTATTGAATCATGCAAAAGAGAATTGGCTATTTAACAACGCTTTTACTATTGCTAATTGGGTATGGTCCATTGAACGCGCAACAGCAGGCTGGTTACAAACTTCCTCCCAAAGAAGTGGCCGACATGCTGCTGGCCAAACGGCCTGCCAGTGTCAGTATCGACAATAAAGGCGAGTGGATGCTTTTGAGTGAGGGTAACAGCTATGCGGAGATGGAAGAGTTGTCTGCACCAGAACTCAAGATCGCAGGGCTGCGCATCAACCCCCGAAATGCCGGACCCAGCAGACAATCACTGATTCATTCAGTAACCTTACGCAATGCGATCACCCAAAGAAGCTACTCGATCAGCGGACTCCCCCAACCGCTCAGGGCCACTGCCATCAGCTGGAGTCCCGATCAACGAAAGATAGCCTTTCTGCAGATGGGACCAGATCGCATCGATCTTTATGTTATCAGCGTAGCTCAACAAAAAGCTACGCGAATCAATTCGTCTCCGATCAATGCGGTCTTGAATCGATACCAATGGAAAGATGATAATACCCTGCTCTACTTTACCTGCACGCAACCCTTATCGAAGATCCCCGCCAAGCCCGACATTACATCGGGTCCGTCGGTGCAAGAAAACTATGGTAAGGCCAGTCCACGTCCCACCTTTCAGGACCTGATCAAAACGCCACATGACGAAGCTTTGTTTTCTTTTTTTGCCCTCACCCAACTAGTGAGCAATACGGCAGGAAAGGAGACCCTGATAGGCCGGCCGGCCTTGTATCAACGACTGGTCACATCACCTGATAAAAAATATTTCTTGCTAGAGATCATCGAAGCTCCTTTTTCGTATACCGTACCGGCCAGTGGCTTTGCCTCGCGGGTCCTGATCTGCGATGTAAATGGTAATAGTGTAAAAGAGTTGGCCAAACTTCCCTCGGCAGAGACAGCCCCTTCAGGAAATGACAATGTCCAAAATGTGCCCCGCAGTTTCGACTGGCGAGACGATGAACCCGCCACCATTACCTGGTGTGAGCCACTCGACGGAGGACTCCTTAAAAATGATGTCCCTTATCGCGATGTCGTTTATGCCCTTAGTGCCCCTTTTACGTCGGATAAGAAAAAACTCTTTGCCACCAAAATGCGATACAGCAATACCCTATGGGGTAACGAGGGACTTGCCTTGGTAACCGAAGGGCTGCGATCCAAACAACAAACGGCGCTTAACCGCTACAACCCAATCACAGAAGATCTAGAGCGATTGATGACACGCAATACCACCAATGCCTATGCCAATCCGGGTTCCCCACTGACCCGTCAAAATAGTTTTGGCAAACAAGTGGTTTGGACCATCGATAAGGGAAATAAAGTGTTAATGATCAATAATACGGGCAGTTCCCCCAAAGGTGATCTTCCCTTTATGATCGCGTACGATGTGCACAGTAAAAAAGCGGATACACTTTGGCGTTGCAAAGAGGGTCGCTTCGAGACGATCACAAAAGTGCTTGATGCCGAAAAAGGCATCATCGTTACACAACGAGAGAGCGAAAAAGAAGTGCCGAATTATTACCGAATGCTGCTTTCCGAACCCAACCAGGCCGTGGCCCTGACGCAATTCAGCAATCCGTACCCGGCCATGGAAGGCGTTCAAAAACAAAAAATTTCCTATAAAAGGGCCGATGGCATTACCCTGACCGGCGAACTGTATTTACCCAAGGGGTACGATCCGAAGCGAGACGGAAAATTGCCAGCGCTTCTGTGGGCGTATCCGGCTGAGTACAATTCGGCGGCCGATGCGGCGCAGATCAGAGGCAGTGAACATCGATTTACTTATCTCGGCGGGGGGTCACCCGTATTTTATGTGACGCAAGGATATGCAGTACTCAATAATGCCGAGATGCCGATCGTGGCTTCTTCTTCGGAAGGTAAGCCCAACGATAATTTCATTGAGCAATTGACCCTGAATGCCGAGGCCGCCATTCATGCACTCGATTCAATGGGAGTTGGCGATCCTAATCGCGTAGCGGTAGGAGGACATAGCTATGGGGCCTTTATGACAGCGAATCTGCTGGCCCACACCAAACTATTCAAAGCAGGTATTGCTCGCAGCGGGGCCTACAACCGCACCCTGACCCCTTTTGGGTTTCAAAATGAGGACCGCACCTATTGGGAAGCCCCCGATCTGTACAACAGAATGAGCCCCTTTAGTTATGCCAATCAGATCAAAACCCCGCTCCTGCTTATACACGGCGAGATGGATAACAACACGGGTACCTTTCCGATCCAAAGCGAGCGCATGTTCAATGCGGTCAAAGGGCACGGCGGCACCGCCCGTTTTGTGAGCCTACCCTACGAATCGCATGGATACACAGGCAAAGAAAACCTCTTGCATGTGCTGGCCGAGCAATTTGAATGGCTCGAAAAGTTTGTAAAGAACACGCCGCCGACACCAACAGAGAAGAAGGGATTTTAATACCCGTCTAGGACCCAGCCCCGACCGGGGGGTGCCGCTAAAAATCCTTAATTTTGCGGCTTATTAAACCCTGTTAAACCGCTTACTATGGCCGACCTTTTTGAAAGACTACTAAAGAACGCCGGACCGCTCGGACAGCACCGCGAAAGAGCCCATGGTTATTTTGCCTTTCCCAAGCTGGAAGGAGAGATCAGCAGCCGCATGAAATTTCGTGGTAAAGACATGATCGTTTGGAGTTTGAATAACTATTTGGGACTGGCTAATCATCCCGAGGTTCGTAAGGCCGATGCCGATGCGACCGCCCAATACGGACTGGCCTACCCCATGGGAGCCCGTATGATGAGTGGCAACAGTAATTACCACGAGCAACTCGAAGCCGAGCTGGCTGCCTTTGAACAAAAAGAAGACTCCATATTGCTCAATTTTGGATACCAGGGAATGGTGAGCGTGATAGATGTACTCTGCGGTCGTCACGATGTGATCGTTTACGATGCAGAAAGTCATGCTTGCATTATCGATGGATTGCGTCTGCATCCTGGTCATCGTTATGTCTTTAAGCATAATGATGTGGAGGATTGCGAAAAACAGTTACAGCGTGCCACGGCCCTTATCGAAAAACAAAAGACCGGTGGCATCTTGGTGATCACGGAAGGAGTATTTGGTATGGCCGGTGACCAGGGAAGGCTAAAAGAGATCGCTGCGCTCAAGTCTCGCTATCAATTTAGATTATTGGTAGATGATGCCCATGGATTCGGCACTCTCGGAAAGACCGGCGCCGGTGCAGGAGAGGAACAGGGTGTACAGGATCAGATCGATATTTATTTTTCGACCTTCGCCAAATCGATGGCTAGTATCGGCGCCTTTGTAGCCGGTGATAAACCCATTGTGGATTATATCCGCTACAATATTCGTTCGCAGATCTTTGCCAAGAGTCTTCCTATGCCACTCGTATTGGGCAACCTGAAGCGACTGGAGCTGTTGCGCAATCATCCCGAGCTCAAAGAGAAACTGTGGAGCAATGCACGTAAACTGCAACAAGGACTCAAGGAAAGAGGTTTCGATATCGGCAAGACCGATTCGGTCGTTACGCCCGTATACATGAAGGGTGGTGTCGAAGAAGCCACCGCCATGGTCATGGACTTGCGCGAGAATTACGGGATCTTTGCCTCTATCGTAGTATATCCTGTGATACCAAAAGGACATATCATATATCGTCTGATCCCCTCGGCCGTACATACCGACGAAGATATTCGCCTGACCCTCGAAGCGTTTACCGAGACCAAACTCAAACTCGATGCCGGCGCTTACAAAGTAGAGGCCATTCCCGATATGGCAGAAAAAAAATAACAAACTATGCGACTGCTCCTCCTCTTTTTATGGCTACCGGCCCTATGCTTTAGCCAGACCAAGTCCATCACGCTTGAAGACATCTATAAAAAGGGGACCTTTCGGACCGACCCCGTCGCCGCATCCTTTGGTACCGAAAAAGCAGCGACTCCTGCCATCAATTGGGATCGCTTTACCGATGCGCAAGGAAAAAAGATCGGGCGTCCAGACGAGATCATTGGCTGTGAGACCTATCCTAATCTGCAATTGATCAAGGTTAAGACAGAACCTATTTACCGGAGGTCTTCCAAGTCGCTTCTTTATTTGTACAACAGTATTGACTCTTCGCTAACCACCATTGGGGGCGCTACCAAATCGCTGCATCCACAGTTCTCTCCCGACGGACAGTATATTTCGTATGTACAAAACAATAACTTGATCTTATACCATATACCCACGGCCACCTACAAATCGGTGACCACCGATGGTAAATGGAATTATATTATCAACGGAAACTGCGACTGGGTCTACGAAGAAGAATTTGAATTCAGCCGGGCTTACAAATGGAGCCCCAAAGGAAATTACATCGCCTACTACCGATTTGATGAATCGGGGGTAAAAGAATTCAATATGACCCTTTACGATAATGCGCACAATAGCGATTATCGTTATAAATATCCTAAGGCGGGAGACGACAACTCGGTAGTGGAGATCTACATTTACGATGTCAACAAGGCCACCAAGGCTAAGGCACAATACGAAACTGGCGATATCTACATTCCCCGTATCAAATGGACCACTGACGATCGACAGTTGGTGGTATACTGGATGAACAGACATCAAAACGACCTAAAACTGCTGCGCACCGATGCCGCCACCGGAAACAGTACGCTGCTCTATGCCGAAAAGAATAAATACTTTGTAGAGATCAACGACGACTGGTGGTTCTTAAAAGACGGAAAGCAATATCTCTTTAGCAGCGAAATGAACGGCTATCGTCATCTTTATTTATACAGCCTGGATGGCACTGTTAAGAAACAGTTGACAAAGGGAAATGCAGAGGTAACCGAAGTAAATGCCGTCGATGAAGTAAATAAACGAATTTACTATACGCTGGCCTGGCCTCGTCCCATGGACAGAAATTTGTTCGTAACGGATTTTAATGGCGAAAAAACCTATGCCCTTACCAATGGAGAAGGATGGAATCGGGCTACATTCAACGAAGATCTCAGCCAATTTATCCTTTACTACTCTACCATCAATACACCGCAGACCGTCAGTTTGCAGCGGATCGTAGCTGACAAGAAAAAAGGCATCAGCGCTGCGCAAGAAAAGCTATTTGGTGAATCGCCCAAATTAAAAGCGACCATGCGGGAATTTGGTTTTGGTGATGCAGCCTTTATTCGGCTCCCCAATTCGAAAGGCGATACCCTCAATGGATGGATGCTAAAACCCGCTGGATTCGATCCGGCAAAAAAATATCCGGTACTATTCTGTAACTATGGCGGGCCGGGTTCACAGCAAGTGGCCAATCGTTTTGGCACTGTAAGTACCTGGCATCAATTACTGGCGCAGAAAGGATTTATCGTGGTCAGTGTAGACAATACCGGTACAGGCTTCCGGGGAGAGGAATTCAAGAAAAAAACCTATTTACAGCTCGGAAAATTCGAAATAGAAGATCAGATCGATGCCGCTAAGGAACTAGGGAAACTCCCTTGGGTAGATAAGGAGAAGATCGGCCATTGGGGATGGAGTTACGGAGGTTTCATGAGTTCGTTGGCCATTACGAAGGGAGCAGGCGTGTTCAGTGCTGCCGTGGCCGTGGCGCCTGTAACCAGCTGGCGTTATTATGATAATATCTACACAGAGCGATACATGCGCACGCCAAAGGAGAATCCGACCGGATATGACGATAACTCACCCATCAACCATACTGAAAAGATCAAGGGAAAGTATTTGATCATACACGGAACGGCCGACGACAATGTGCATTTCCAAAACGCTACGCAAATGATCACGGCGTTGGTTAAAAACAATGTTGACTTCGAAAGTGCGTATTACCCAAACAAGAACCATGGCATTAGCGGCATGGCCGATAATACTACTTTCCATTTGTGGAGCAAGAAAACAAACTGGATCTTGAAAGTACTCGGTAACGAAAACACCCTCCGCTAAAAAAAGAACCCCCGATAAAAATCGGGGGGCCCTAATCATAGACCATTAACCATTAAACCTTATCCTATGAAAATTCGAGTTCAATCTCGAAAATTTTCGGGAGTTTCTTGGTTATAAATGAACTAATTTTCAAAAAATAAGGGTAAACTACTAATATTTTCCTTCGTCCTAATACGGCTGAACTAATTGCCGTTTATTTAGTTATTGAATCATGAGAAGAATTCTGGTCTGTGTTACGGGAGCCAGTGGCTCGATCTACGCTCAAAGTTTACTGCAAAAACTTATGCTTGCCCGCTCGCAATGGGAGCAATTAGCGGTGGTCATGACCACGAACGCCAAGGCAGTTTGGAATACAGAGCTGGAGCCAAATACGTGGAAAGAATTCGACGTACTACGCTACGAAACCAACGACTTCTCAGCCCCCTTTGCCTCAGGCTCTGGCCAATACGATACCATGATAGTGGTTCCCTGCTCGATGGGGACACTTGGCAGGATCGCTACTGGTGTATCAAGTGACCTGATCACCAGAGCCGCCGATGTGGTACTTAAAGAGAGAAGAAAGCTTATTTGCGTCGTCAGAGAAACGCCTTATAACTTGATCCACATACGTAATATGGAGACCATTACGCTAGCCGGAGGGATCATTTGCCCTGCAACACCCTCTTTTTATAGCAGACCGTCAACGCTGCAAGAGGTAGCCGCCACGGTAACTGACCGGGTTATGGACCTGGCGGGCTTATCCGTAAAAACGTTCCGCTGGGGGCAGTGAAAACCAATTAGGCCATTCCCAAGGCCTGGCTGCGAATCACATTGAGTGCTCCACCAGCCTTGAACCAATCGATCTGCTGCTGATTATAGGAGTGATGGGCCTCAATACGATCAGAGGTTCCGTCTTGATGATGCAATACGATCTGCAATGACTTTCCGGGAGTAAAGCTTGTAAGACCGATCACATCGATACGATCGTCCTCTTGCACCAGCTCATAATCGGCTTTATTGGCGAAGGTGAGTGCCAGCATCCCCTGCTTCTTCAGATTAGTTTCGTGTATGCGGGCAAATGACTTCACCAATACCACGCGCACTCCTAAATGGCGGGGTTCCATGGCAGCATGCTCGCGAGAAGATCCCTCTCCGTAATTCTCATCGCCTACCACCAAGGATCCCATTGCGGCAGCCTTGTAAGCACGTTGGGTAGCGGGCACCGGACCATATTCACCAGTAAGTTGATTCTTTACGCTATCGGCCTTATCGTTGAAATAATTGATGGCCCCGATCAGCATGTTATTACTGATATTGTCTAGATGCCCTCTGAATTTGAGCCAGGGACCGGCCATAGAGATATGATCGGTGGTACATTTTCCTTTGGCCTTGATCAGAAGACGAAGGTCTTTCAGATCGGTACCCTCCCAAGCAGCAAAAGGATAGAGAAGTTGTAATCGCTTACTATCGGATTTAACGTCTACTGTCACCTTACTACCGTCTGCGGCCGGAGCCTGGTAACCGGCATCCTCCACCGCAAACCCTTTTTGAGGCAATTCATCGCCCGCCGGTGGATCAAGTTTGACAGACTCCCCTTTCTCATTGGTGAGCGTATCGGTAAGGGGGTTAAAGGTCAGATCGCCTGCAATGGCCAGAGCCGTTACCAACTCGGGGCTGGCCACAAAGGCCAGCGTATTAGGGTTACCATCGGCACGCTTGGCAAAATTTCGGTTAAAGGAATGGACAATGGTATTACGTTCTTGCTTTTCGGCTCCCATACGATCCCACATCCCGATGCAAGGCCCACAAGCATTGGCAAATACGGTCGCTCCAATTTGGGAGAAGGTCTCTAAGAATCCATCTCTTTCAATTGTATAGCGAACCTGTTCACTTCCGGGTGTAATGGTAAATTCGGCCTTGGTCTTTAGCCCTTTTTGAGCTACTTGTCTGGCTAAACTTACTGCACGGCTAATGTCTTCGTAAGAGGAGTTGGTGCAGCTACCGATCAATCCTACTTCGACCTTGGTTGGCCAGTTATTTTTAGCAGCGGCCTCTTTCATTTTCGAAATAGGCGTCGCCAGATCGGGCGTAAATGGTCCATTCAGGTGTGGCTCTAACTCATTGAGATCAATTTCATATACTTCGTCGAAATACTTTTTAGGATTGGCATACACCTCGGGGTCGCCCGTTAGGTGTTCTTTGATCGCATCGGCTGCAGCGGCCACTTCGGCACGACCGGTTGCTTTGAGATAACGACTCATGCTTTCATCGTATCCAAAGGTAGAAGTGGTAGCCCCGATCTCGGCACCCATGTTACAGATCGTACCCTTGCCGGTACAGCTCATCGAAGTAGCCCCTTCGCCAAAATATTCCACAATGGCATTGGTTCCTCCCTTTACGGTGAGCAGTCCAGCCACTTTAAGAATCACATCCTTGGGAGAAGTCCATCCATTTAACTTTCCTGTTAATTTGATTCCGATAAGTTTTGGCATCAGCAACTCCCAGCTCAAACCGGCCATCACATCGCAAGCATCAGCACCACCTACCCCGATCGCGATCATGCCCAGTCCACCGGCATTGACGGTGTGAGAATCGGTTCCGATCATCATTCCCCCCGGAAAAGCATAATTCTCTAATACCACCTGGTGAATAATACCGGCGCCGGGTTTCCAAAAGCCGATTCCGTATTTGTTGGAGATCGATGACAAAAAATTATAAACCTCTTCGTTGTCGGCAACGGCTTTATTCAGATCGGTCTTGCCCTCTTGCTTAGCCACGATCAGGTGATCGCAATGTACGGTAGAGGGCACGGCTACTTTCTTTCTACCCGTGGTATCGAACTGCAACAAGGCCATCTGTGCCGTTGCATCTTGCATAGCCACACGGTCTGGGGCAAAATCCACATAATCCTTTCCCCGGGCATAATCGGACAGGGGCACTCCTTTCCAGAGGTGGCTATACAGGATTTTTTCACTCAAGGTCAGGGGCTTACCCAATGCCTGGCGGGCAGCGGCCACCTTCGAAGGCATGCTCGCATATACTTGTTTGATAAGGTCCAGATCGAATACCATAATAGAGGAATAATTGAGATGATAAAAAGAGCTTGGCTCTGCGCGGCAAAATTACGAAAGTCGCGGCTTGTTAAAAAATGCCCAATCCACTATCTTAGCAGAGGCCTTGCACTATGAATAAGGTAAAATCATTTGTAGAATGGAACGCCTTTGGCGTTTGTGCCGCCATCGGTAATCGAATGGGCATTGCCACTAGCCGGATTCGCCAGTTTTTCATGTATACCTCGGTGCTTACCCTTGGCTCTCCTGTGATCATCTACATGGTATTGGCCTTTTGGGGCAACCTGAACGAATACATTCGTCAACGCCGCAGAAATCCCTGGTATCATTTGTAATTAGACTCCGCTGTACACTACGTTCAACTTTCTTCTCGGATCGTCAAATCAGTGTCTCCAGCGTACGAAGCACGTGGTCGAGTTGCTCCCGCGTATTGTATTTCGAAAAAGAAAAACGGATAGGTACGCCGGTGGCAGGACGCAAGGCTCTGATCACATGGCTACCCAGATCGGCTCCGCTGCTGCAAGCACTCCCCCCGGAGACACAGATACCCTGCATATCCAGAGCCATCAGCAACATCTCTGTTTTTTCATTGCGGGGAAAAGAGACATTTAGCACGGTATACAAACTCTGCCCATCCCAATCGCCATTGAAAATAACACCGGGAACTCGCTTTTGAAGGGCCTCGGCCATATACAGTTTTAACGAGAGGATATGGGCGGTATCCTGCTCCAGCTGCTGATCGGCTAACTCCAGCGCCTTGGCAAAACCCACGATGCCGTAAATATTTTCGGTACCGGCTCGCATATTGCGCTCCTGTCCTCCGCCGTGCAGCATAGGACGAATAGCGATCGAATCGGATACATAGAGCAATCCTACCCCTTTAGGTCCATGAAATTTATGGCTGGCACCGGTGGCAAAGTGGATCCATTTTTTACTGAGATCAAGACGGTAATGCCCCAATGTCTGAACGGTATCGGAATGAAAAATAGCATTATGCTCTTGGCAGATGGCCCCTACCCGCTCTATATCGAGCAAGTTCCCGATCTCGTTATTGGCATGCATCAAACTTACCAGCACCCGCTCAGAGGAACCGGCCACTAGCAAGGCCAATTGATCCAGATCGATATGTCCATTGATGGTAATGGGAACATAGCTGACAGTAAGGGAATACTTTTTTTGGAGGTGCTCAACGGTATGCAACACTGCATGATGCTCTACCGCCGAGGTGATGATGTGACGACAACCCAGGTCTTCAACGGCTGCGACCAGCGCCATGTTATCACTTTCGGTGCCGCCACTGGTAAAAAAGATCTCGCCAGGGCTGGCCTTGACAATACCGGCCACTGTCTTTCGAGCATTCTCTACCGCCAACCGCGTTTCCCGTCCAAAGGAGTAGATCGATGAAGGATTACCGAAGTGCGTGGTCAGGTATGGCAACATAGCCTCCATAACGCGGGCGTCCAGCGGTGTAGTAGCAGCATTATCTAAGTAAATTCGATTCATGTGGCGGACAAATATACTATGAAACGAGCTCTGGACTTTTAGGAGACCTCGTTGATATCGCGCATCAACTGCTGAGCCAGGGCAGCGGCCTTGCTCTCCAGATCGCTTTCGGCATAGATACGGATAATGGGCTCCGTATTGGAACTTCGCAGATGGACCCAATCGTTTTCAAATTCTATCTTGAGTCCGTCCTCAGTATGCTGAGGAAGGTCTGCGTACTTTGCTCGGATCGCTGCAAAAATAGCAGCCAAGTCGGTGCCCGCGTGTAACTCGATTTTATTCTTGGAGATCACGTAATCAGGATATTTTTTCCTGAACTCGCTGCATTTTTTTCCGGACGCTGCCAGATGCGTCATAAAGAGCGCTATGCCGATCAGTGCATCGCGCCCATAATGAAAATCGGGAACAATCACACCTCCGTTACCCTCCCCTCCAATTACTGCCTGTACCTCCTTCATCTTAGCCACTACATTGACTTCTCCTACCGCAGCAGACGCATACTGCCCCCCTTTTGCCAGCGAAAGCTCTTTCAACGATTTTGTACTACTTAGGTTGCTGACCGTATAACCCAACCGGTGCGAAAGCACATGATCCGCTACTGCTACCAGGGTATACTCCTCTCCAAACAACGTCCCATCCTCATTGACAAAACAAAGTCGGTCCACATCGGGATCAACGGCAATACCCAAATCGGCGCCTTGCCGGACCACCTCTTGGCATAGCGACTGCAAATTCTCGGGCAACGGTTCGGGCGAATGTGCGAATTGCCCATTTACCTCTTGGTTAAGAACGATCACCTCAGTCACACCCAAGCGTTGAAGTAAGGCCGGCACATAGAGTGCCCCGGACGAATTGATGGCATCGACCACAACTTTATATTTCTTGTTGGCGATCTGCGTAGCATTGACCAAGGGATATTGTAAGATAGCGTCAAGATGATATTCTTTGTAGTCAGCTACTGCTACCGTGCCGAGTTGATCGATCGAAGCAAAGCTAAATTGCTCTTGTTGCGCCAAGGACAAGACCTGGGCACCCAGCATGGCGTCTATAAATTCTCCCTTTTCGTTGAGCAGCTTCAAGGCGTTCCATTCCCGAGGATTATGACTGGCCGTAATAATGATACCCCCATCCGCTGCAGCGGCTGTAACGGCCATTTCGACCGTGGGCGTGGTACTCAGACCCAGATCGATCACATCGATCCCCATGCCTACCAGTGTGCTGATCACCAATTGATGCACCATTGGACCGCTGATGCGCCCATCGCGACCCACGACGATACGAATGCGCTCTTTTTTTCCTTTGATAACGGTACCAAAGGCGGCGACGAATTTTACGATATCGAGTGGGGTAAGATTATCGCCGGGTTTATTTCCGATCGTACCTCTTATACCCGAAATACTTTTGATCAATGCCATAATGGGGCTTTTGCGCTGCAAAAATACAGATTGACCCGCTATACCCTTTCGGAACTTTACCAGCGCTTACCTTTGCCTATGGCTCGAAAAACATGGTTTACCAATTGGTTCAATTCTCCCTACTATCACCAGCTATACGCACACAGAGACGAAAAAGAAGCCAAGGCCTTTATTGAGCGGCTTATCGCTTACCTGCATCCGGTCGATCACGCCACCATGCTCGACATGGCCTGCGGAAGGGGGCGTCACAGCCGCACACTGGCCGCATTAGGATTTGACGTGACCGGCGTAGATGTTGCCCCTGCGAACATTCGCTTTGCCAAGCGATACGAAACATCCCATTTACATTTTGAGGTGCATGATATGCGAAAACTGCTCTGTAGCCGCTGCTTTGACTATGTATTTAATTTCTTTACCAGCTTCGGCTATTTCGATCAGGTGCATCAAAACGAACTGTCCCTGCACACGATGGTAACCGCCTTAAAAAAAGACGGCATCTTGGTCATGGACTACATGAATAGCCCAACTGCTTCGAGACAATTGGTACCCAGAGAAGAAAAAATGATAAAAGAGACTCTTTTTGTGATCGAACGGCACGAGGATGACCAGTACTTTTACAAAACCATTACCGTAACCGATCCCCTATTGGCAACCCCACTACGCTTTACCGAGAAAGTATGCAAATTCTCCTTGGCTGAACTTAGTGACTGGCTTCAAAAACAGGGCATGAGATTGCAAGAGGTCAAGGGAGATTACCAGCTGCAACCGTACGATGAACAACATTCACCGCGAATGATACTGATTGCCCGCCGCGAGCAATGATCACTTTTTATTATTGAGGATCAGATAGCGCGATGTCTCGAAAAAAGCGATCGCCAATTCCGATAGGGATCGCTGTAAACGCAGACGATCGGCAGAACGAAGTGTATCGTTCGCAACAGAGAGGGGCAGCAGCTCCTCCTCACCCGTATTGACTTGATGCACCAGATAATAATCATTGGTAATAATACCGATCTTATCCGTAGCATTGGTGACAAAAGCGAAATGCTCCTTGGTGTTTGGATCGAGTAAATCCCTGCCTAACGTTCGATTTTGATAAGAGCGATGCAGTAACCCCGCGATAGTGGGCAGTACATCTATTTGTGAGACCACTTCTGTTCTTCGCTGTGGGGCCAACAAGCCGGGGGCATAAAATAACAAAGGAACATGCAGATCGGTAAGCCGTTGCTCCGTCCACAAGGGAGGATAGACGGCTTGCGCATTTCCTGCCACCCCATGATCGCCTACAAAAACAAAAATGGTATTGTTATAATAAGGTTGCTTTGCTGCCGCGTTCATGAAAGAGCGAATGCAATAATCCGAATAGCGAAAGGCATTATATTCATCCAATGATTCAAAGCCATTCTGTTGAAGGATCTCTTCTCGAAGGGTGTCTCTTTTAAAATCGATGTCGGCCGGAGAGATCGAGCGCTGAAAAGGACGGTGATTCCCTGCGGTTTGTATATAGGCGAAAAAGGGCGCAGTGCTTTGTGAAAAACGTTTATTAGCCTCGGCAAAGAGATCCTTGTCACTGATACCCCATACATTGATAGGTGGGGTGGAAAAGCTCTCCCCGGTATGCATCTGTAGCCCCGGGATATTTTTCAGGATACCTTCAAAATTGTTGAACCCGGCATCTCCTCCCAAGAAATAATGCTTTTCGTAATCATCTAGTTCACTGATCAACGTATATTGATCTATGGCCGATGGATTACGGCTGGAGAACTTAAAAAATTGTGCATCTGGAATACCCGTCAGGATAGCAAATAAGGCCCTGGCCGTAGAAAAAGTAGGAGAAAAACAGCGTTCAAAAAAAATACCCTTGCTACACAAGGAGTCAAAAAAAGGAGTTGTGTTCAGGGGATTACCGCTCATCGTACTTTTATACATACTAAAAGACTCGCACTGAACCAACACGATATTAGGACGGCTCTCGAAGGCAGTGCTGCGCGGCCCCACAGTGCGCTTAAAATCAAAACGAGCTCCACTCGGCAATCCGATCCACTTTTTCATGACCGGAAAAAGAGAACGGGCCCGATATTCGTCGTAAGTGGCATTTCGTAATCCTAACGTAGCCACAAAATTCTGTACCGGATTAATGGCCAGATAACTCAAAAAAACTCTTGAGAACCGAAAACTATCCGTTCTATCCAAAGACCGAAAAGAGAAAGAACCATGAATACACCCCAGGGCCAGTAACAACGCGTAAAGAAAATGGCTTCTTCGGTGAGGGATACCCTGTCCATCGGTAGCATTTATGACTTGCCAGTGACTAAGATGATACATCCAACGAAAGATCAATACCGCCACCAGTATCCCTAAAAGCATCCACACCAGCGGATAGGTCTGCCAGATCATCCTGACAGAAATCGTAAAGTCTTCGGCAAAATTCATAGCCCCAGCATCAAGGGGCGTTTGATTATAGGAAAAACTACCATAACCGGCGGCAAAAAAGAAAAAAAGCAAGAAGGTGATCAGCGCCAGATACCAGGTCCAGATCTTTTTATTGCGATTGGAATAGAAAGGAGACCAATTGGGGTGTATACTTAGCGCTATGATAGGCAATAAAACAATGGCGATCCAACGCAGATCGTACCGTAACCCCAATAAAAAGGCAGATAGTACCTCTCCCTGGGGTAATCGCGCCGGGCGAAACTGAAAAAAAATAAATATCCTGAACAAACTGAACAGCAGCAAGAAAATGAGCAGCAGATTGGCTACCCAAAGCAAGGTCTTAGATATGCGTAGTCGTTTTAGCATTTAAGAGGATACGGCAAAGAAACAACAATCGGAACAACTGCACGCTTTCTTATCTTTACTACATGGCTGAATGGGGAGAAAAAATTGTCGAATGGCTCATTGCCGCTGACCGGAACCTGTTTCGGATCATCAATGGCCAACTCTCTTGCCCTGCTTTCGACGGGCTACTACCCCTCTGGCGTACCCCTGAATTCTGGACCCCCCTCTATCTTTTTTTGGTCGTCTTTATGTGGATCAATTTTAGAAAAGCAGCTTTGTGGTGGATGCTTTACTTTGTTGTGACCGTTAGCACGATGGACTTGATCGGTAACAAACTTATCAAGCAAACCGTACAACGGATACGCCCCTGTAACGATCCTTCTATGTTTCCAGACCTAATCTTGCGTATCCCCCACTGCGGGACCGGATACAGCTTTATCTCTAATCATGCCGCAAACCACTTTGCCCTGGCCATGTTTGCCTTTCTTACCCTGGGAGCGGTGGCAAGAAAATGGCGCTGGTTATTTTTTGTCTGGGCATTTTCTATTGGTTGGGCACAGATCTACGTAGGGGTACACTACCCCTTTGATGTGCTGGCAGGAGCGTTAACAGGAATACTGATGGGCGGCATCATGGCAACGCTCTTTAATAAATTACATCAAAGGCCTATCTTTGATACTGCAACAACTTCATTGCCTTGATGGATGTTTTTATATTGGGGGCCCTCATCTTACTGAACGGTCTTTTTTCTATGTCAGAGATCGCCCTGGTATCGGCTCGAAAGGGACGGCTCGAAAGTCTATCTGATAAAGGGGACGAGAAAGCTAAATTAGCCCTGAAGCTGTCGCAACATCCCGAACTTTTTTTGTCGGCCGTTCAGATCGGGATCACCTTAATATCTATCGTAACAGGTGTTTACTCTGGAGAGCGCTTCGGGAAAAACCTGCAGCCCTATGTAGAGCGACTGGGGGCACCGTCCTCCATGGCCGAGACCCTTTCGACGATATTGATCGTTGTAGTGATCACCTTTTTGTCGATCATTTTTGGAGAATTGATCCCGAAACGGATCGGACTCCTTCGCTCCGAGCTGATCGCAAAGGCCGTCGCCGGCCCCATGCAATCGTTTGCCCGATTTACACATCCTATTGTATGGCTGTTAAATCAAAGTAGCAATATATTTTTCAGACTTTTCAATATCCGCAAACAGAAAGAAGATGCGATTACTGAAGAGGAGATCAAGACCCTGATTACAGAAGGGGCCGAGGCCGGTACCATTCATGAGGCAGAGCAGGACATTATTGAAAGAGTGTTTCATTTAAGCGATCGGAACATTACCTCGCTGATGACCCATCGCAGTGATATCGTTTGGTTCGACCAGCTCGATAACGAGGAGAAGATCAAAGAGAAGATCGTACAAGCTCCACATTCGGTCTATCCTGTTTGCAATGGCTCTGTCGATTCGATCATCGGAGTAGTATCCATCAAGGACCTTTATGTT
>Ga0194133_10001775_pt1 | contig 35853 bp, 39 predicted proteins | sample TA2KigOf40mmetaG_FD_155448 | JGI IMG/M metagenome (GOLD analysis project Ga0194133, IMG submission 155448) | Freshwater microbial communities from Lake Tanganyika, Tanzania - TA2015055 Kigoma Offshore 40m | ecosystem: Environmental > Aquatic > Freshwater > Lake | place: Tanzania: Lake...
GCCCTCCGGGCTCCTTCCGCAGCCCCGGAATCGTGTTTGTTTTCTCTCGACATCGAACATCTCCTTTCGAACATTTTCTCTATGAAATGTCCCAGGGAGCTGTCCATCAAAATCGCGGAGCGGGAGACCGTCAACCAGAAGGTAGTTCTCGCCATTCTCACTAAGCGCGGTTTCCATGTCGAAGTAGCCGCCAATGGCATTGAAGCCATCGCCGCCCTCCAGAAGAACATCTTTGATCTCGTCCTTATGGACGTCCAGATGCCTTACATGGACGGCATCGAAGCCACTTGCAAGATTCGCGAAGAGCTGCGCCTCACTACATTGCCCATCATCGCCATGACAGCCCACGCCATGACAGGTGACAGAGAGCGCTGCATCGACGCCGGCATGAACGACTACGCCTCAAAGCCCGTCAATCCATCCACCTTGGTCCACACCATCATGCGGTATCTCGACGCAACCCCTGAGCCGGTTCTGCCCAAGCCGCAAGAATCCGCTGTCGTCGAAGCCGCCGCTATTCCAGAGGTTTCTCCGCTCCAGGCGATTGACCGCGGTCTGGCCGCCCGCCTCACTGACAACGACACCGTCCTGTTCGAAGGCATGCTGCTCCTGTTCCTTCAGATGGCACCCGAGCGTATCGAGAAAATTCAGACCGCCGTCTCTCGCGACGATCGGGCTGCCGTTGAGCGCGAAATCCGCAAGATCCGCTCTGCGGCAGAACGAATCGCAGCCGTCAGCGTGGTCGAGTCCGCCGTGCGCCTGATGGGTGCCTTCGAGGCCCGTGAGCAGTCTGAGATCCAGCAAAGCCTCATGGCCCTGGAGTCGCAAATCTCGCGCCTCTCTCGCCACGCGAGCGACAGCGCCAAAGCCCCCTCCAGCGAGTCCCAGATCAAGGCCTCTGAGCTAGGCAGTACGTAGGCATCCCCGTCGTCAAACCCCACTGCCAGCGGCACACCGAACCCATTGCCGTGCTGTTGCGCCAGCAACCCCACATACCCCAGGCAAAGCACATACAGCAACACGGGCAGTTCCCCGTCCGCCTGTTCTGAGATCACTCCAAACGCCCGCAGTGCCTGTGAGTCTCCCCAATCCTCACCCGAGCGAAACACATACTCGCAAGCCCAGTCGCACGCCTTCTCGGCAGCATCGAAATCTCCCGTCCCATCCAGATGCACTGTGCTTCCATCTTCTGAAATCCCAAAGTAAAAAGCGAGAATTTCAGCAATATTCTCAGGCCGATTCCCCTCCAGCCACAACACAAACGACCGTTCTTCGCGCTTCAAATCCAACCCGTCCAATTCCCTCCACAGCGCTCCGGCTGCAACCGTTCCCGCATACCGCAGCAATTCCTTTACGCCCGCACCAAACTCATAATGCGCGGCGAAGAACCCTCTTAGATACGCAACATGCCCTTCAAGCTCATCCACCCGCCACCCCCCGCAACAGTTTCCAGACCACCGCCAGATCCTCTCGCGACGTCTGGATGTTGCCGATCGCCAGCCGAATCACCTTGCGTCCTGCAAGCACGTTGGGCGACAGCAAAACCTCACCACTGCGATCCACCGCCTCAAACATCTGCTGTGTCGCCTCATCGCCATCCCGGTGCCGAAATACAACCAGCGAATAATCCACCGGCGCACATACTTCAAAGCTCGGGTGCTGCCGCATCTCTTCGGCCAGCCATTTGGCATCCTCGATCTGCTGGTGGATCATCGCGGCAATCTTCTCGCGCCCAAACGACCGCATCGTAAACCACAACTTCAACGATCGGAACCTTCGTCCCAGCGGCAATCCATACTCGTGATAGTTCAACGCCCGCTCATCCCCAGCCGTTCGCAAATACTCCGGCACCAGCGAGAACGCGTTCCGCAACCACTCTTTGTCGCGGCAATACAGCACGCTCAAATCCATCGGCACAAACATCCACTTGTGCGGATTCACGACAAACGAATCCGCCTCATCCACACCATCCATCAGGGGCTGATACCTCGGGTCCACCGCCGTGCTGCCGCCATAGGCGCAATCGACGTGTACCCACATCCCATGTTTCTTGGCAATCGCCAACACTTCTCGCACCGGATCGATGCTCGCCACGCTAGTCGTTCCCACGGTCGGGATCACGCAAAACGGCTCAAGCCCAGCCGCCAGGTCCTCCGTGATCGCCGCCTCCAGCAAATCCATCCGCATCCGGAACGCATCGTCCACATCGATCAACCGCACGTGCTCGCGCGCTACACCCGCCGCCAGCGCACCCTTTTCAATCGAGCTATGTGCATGCTTGCTCGCATACAACGTGCCCTTCGAAACCCCCTTACGCACTCGTGCCGCGACAATCGCATGAAACGTACTCGTCGACGCCGTATCCAGAATCTGCCCAAACCATCCCGGCGAAATCCCCATCCATTGCCGCAACCAATCAAGCGTCACTTGCTCGAGTTCTGTCGCCGCCGGCGAACTCTTCCACAACATCGCATTCGGATTCAGAGCCGCAGCCAGCATCTCGGCCAGAATGCCTTCTCCCGGCGATGAGTTGGCAAAGTACCCCATGAACCGCGGATGATTCCAGTGCGTACTCCTTGGCACGATCTCCCGCTCGAAGTCCTCGAGGATCTGCCCGAAATCCTCGCCTTGTTCGGGCCCAGATTTCGGCAGTGCATCCACCAGCGATCCCGGCTTCACATCCGGCAGCACAGGATAATCCCGCGTGTGCTCTAGAAAATGCGCCACCCAATCGACAGCCGCATAACCGTAAGTCCGAAACTCCTCAGGCGTCATAGCGTTACTTGGAATCCTCCAGCACATGGGGCAACCAGTTCAAAAACCAGTGCCGATACGCTTCCAGCGGAACATTGCCCAACCACGTCGAATCCGGCCTTGCCGGGAGCTTGCGCAGCCGGCAGGCTTCTGCCACGCCAAACGGGGTAGGGAAGGCATTCAACCAATCGATAAACTCCTTCAGGTATCCCCACAGCTTTGCTTCTTGCCCTGCATCCCCGCTTGCCACAGCGCGGTCAAGCGCACAAACCAGTTCCGGCAGCGCGGCTGCGCACCCGCTGATCACACCCACCGCGGGCCCTTTGCGCGAGTCACAAAGCGCTGTGTCATTCCCGACCAATAAAGTTTTCCCCGTCCCGGTCAGCCCCTCCAGATACTCGGGCTTGCCAGAAGAATCTTTGATGCCCGCATACATCCCGCTCTCGAGTAACCGTCGCGAAACCGCGAGCGGAATCGCCGCCGTAAAAAATGGAATGTTGTAGAGATACAGCGGCAGAAACTTTGCCGCCTTCTCTGCCAGCCGCAGATAAAAGTTCTCGATCTGCTCCTCGGAATACTTGAAGTAATAAGGCGGCAGAACCAGCGCCAGCGATGCCCCCGAGTCCGCTGCCTGTTCCGCCAGATGCACCGTCACATCCAGCGTCGAGTGCGCAATTCCCACCGCCACCGGCTTGCGGCTCCGCTTGATCCCAAAGCTCACCAGCTTCTCCCGCTCCTCCACATCGAAGTGCAAGAAGTTCCCCGTCGTTCCGAAGATACTGATCCCCTCAACCGGTGACGCACTCAAAAAGTCGATCACTTCCATCGATGCGCCTAAATCGACATAGTTCGATCGCTCCCTGGCAGGAGTAATTGCAGCGGCGTAAACCCCTCTGGGCGGGATATGATTGAGAGCGTTGGTCACAGCCATGGAGTTTCCCAATTTACCGCAATCCCTAAAGGATCGGCGCGCTTTTCTTACCGCCGGTGCTTTCACCATCGTTCGCCCCGAGCTCGTCCGCGGCGCCGGCCCGGCCAAACTCAAAGCCGGTCTCATCGGTTCCGGTGGTCGAGGCCGCCAGGCCGTGGTCGATCTCCTCACGGCCGACCCCACGGTTGAGGTAACCGCCATTGGCGATCTTTTCGAAGACAAGCTCGAAACGAACCTCGCCTGGCTCAAAGACTCCAACCGCTTCCCTAAAACTCACGACCGCGTCAAGGTCTCTCCCGAACACCGCTTCACCGGCTTCGACGCCTACCAGAAAGTCCTCGCGAGCGACGTTGACATCGTCATGCTCTGCACGCCTCCCGGCTACCGTCCCATGCACTTTGAAGCCGCCGTCGAAGCCGGCAAGCACGTCTTCTGTGAAAAACCCTTCGCCACAGACCCGGGCGGCATCCGCCGCTTCATGGCCGCCGCCAAGAAGAGCGAAGAGAAAAAACTCACGGTCGTCTCGGGCGCACAGCGCCGCTTCCAGCGCGAATACGTCGAAACTGTGGACAAGATCCAAAATGGTGCCCTCGGTGAAATCCGCGCTGCCTATGCTTATTGGGTCGGCACTCCGGTCATCCAGCAGCCCAAGGGGCGCGATCCCAAATGGGGCGACATGGCCTGGCAGCATCGCAACTGGTATTCCAACGTGTGGCTCTGCGGCGATCAAATCGTCGAACAACACCTCCACAATATCGACGTCATCAATTGGGTCATGGGCACCCACCCGGTCAAGGTCTTCGCCACCGGCGGAGCCGCCTGGCGTCCCCGTGACGAAGTCCACGGCTCTATCTACGACCACACCACGGCCGACTTCGAATATGCCAACGGCGTCCGCCTTTCAAGCTACTGCCGGCAGTTCCCCAAGGGCCTCTATACCAACGTCAGCGAACAAATCAGCGGGGCCAAAGGCAAATCCAACTGCCGCGACCTCGGCTCAAAAGACATCAACCCTTACGTCGCCGAACACGTTGCTTTGGCAAAGTCCATTCGTGGCGATGGTCCTTACATCAATCATTCAATGGCCGTCGCCGAGTCCACGCTCACTTGCATCATGGCGCGCGAGAGTGCTTACTCTGGACAGGAAATCACCTGGGAGCAAGCGCTCAATTCTCCGCTCGATCGCAGCCCCAAAGAGTTCTCCTACGACGCCAAAATGGAAGTCTTCCCGCTCCCCGTCCCTGGCCAATATAAATTCGTCTGAGGATTACGGGCGGCCAGTCTCACGGCGATCCTCTCAGTCAAGTTCAGTCCCCAGCGGAGGTTCCCCCTTCGCCGATCGGGAACCACATTCAGCATCAAGCCGCAGGCGATCTCATCAGGTATCGCCAAGGCAACCCGACCCGAGCAGATCTCAATCCCGCGAATCAACACCCGATTTTCTTCCGAGCTTGATAAGTCCCCGCCCCCAAAGAAAAAAAGCCCAGCCTCACCCTCCGCGATCGCGGACTAGTGAAAGGCTCGGGCTCTTTCGCAAAAAGCTTTCAGGCCGCCGTGTGGGCCATCCAATTCGCAAAATCCCCTCACTCGTCGACCGACCTTATGAGGTCGCGATCAAACCCTGATCCGCTGGTTCTTCCTTCGCCCCCACCAGACGGCGCGGGTCGAGCAGGTGCATCGGTTTGAATTGCTTGGCGTTCCAGCGGTGTCCCGGTTCAAACTCCACACCCAGGAAGTAACCGATATCTTTGAAGACGCAGTACCGCACCCGGCCCTCAAACGTGCCTTTTTCGTGCGTGATGAGCACAATCGCTTGTACTGGAACGTCTTCTTCCAATTGAAGACACGCTCCAGACAAGGAGATATCTTCGAGATTGGCAACCACGGCATGGTCATTCCCCGACTTGTCGCGCCATTCCACCTTTACCAGATCCGCGCATAACATCCTCGGATTCACTCTCCGGTCTTGCATGGTTATGATATCGGCCATTGCCTGCGAGCCGATTATGAAAGACCCTTCCCAAAATTGCCCTAGAAAGTACTAAGTGGATTTTTGCCTAAAGTTCGCAGGTACTCGCCCCGAGTCATCAGCGAATCCTTCAGGTCGATCGCCCGGTCGACAGATAACACCCCATCGAGGTGATCCGCCTCATGCTGTAGCAATTCAGCGAATGCCCATTCCGCCTCCAGACGCCTCTCGGCCCCTGTCCGGTCCTGATACCGCAGCCACACCCGCTCGCTCCGATTCAGCCGCACCATCAGATTCGGAAAGCTGAAGCAGTCATCCCACATCTCGAATTGCTCCTCGCTCTGCCGCTCGATCTCAGGATTGATCAACTCGTAAGTCTCCCCCGCGATTTCGATATAGATCACCCGATCCGGCACCCCAATCTGGATCGCCGCAATCCCTCTGCCGAATCCATGCGTACGCTGAAACTCATGCAGCGTGTCCTTCAGGTCGTTCAAGGTCTCAATCGCCTGATCTACCGCCGTAACTTCCCGGGACTTGCATCGCAAGAGAGGATCGCCCAATTCGATAATCCGCCGTATCGCCATACTGGAGAAATACCATGCCAAGCATCCCACTCGCTTTCGTCTGGTTCGCCGTCCTTGCCGGGTACTTGCCATATTCCATGGGCTACGCCTTCCTCAATCCGCTGATCCTTATCGGCTATGGGCTGCTCGGCTGGCTCATCGGGGCCAATCTGCCCACAGCTCGCCCCGCCATCACCGCCGGCATGCTCACCACTTTGCTCGCCATCCTGATGGTCAACATCTCAAGCGGCATTCCGCATCTGGTCCTGCCTTCGGCTTCCATCCTGTTTTCAAGCCTCCTGCTCACTGTCTCTTCGGTACTTGCCACCAGCGCCCTGCGTCGACGCTGGCTGGCCGGCGGCATGGCAGAAGATCGCATTCAGTTCATCCTCCGCGCTGCCTTTGCTGCTGCCGCTGTCCTGCTTTACCTCAATGGCTATCTCCCCTACGACGTCAAAATCCGGATCGCTGCCCACACGACCAACCGCGACCTCGTAGCTTTTTCTCTGGCGACTTCTGCGATCCTGCTCACTCTTTCTCGCTTTTTCTCTAATGCGCCCCTTCCCAACCGATAAGGACCTCTAGCAATGTTCGCAATCATCGGTATCGTACTTGTAATCGGCGCAGTCGGAGGCGGCTACGCCATGTCACACGGGAAGTTCCCCGTCCTCTGGCAACCAGCGGAACTCGTTGTCATCTTTGGCACAGCCATTGGCAGTATGCTCGTCGCCAACCCCATTGCTAACATCCTGGCTCTCGTCAAAGGCATTCTGGGCGTCTTGAAGGGCAGTCCCTACACCAAGAACCACTATCTCGACACGCTCAAAGCCCTCATGGAAGTTTTCAGCTACGGCCGCAAAAACGGCCTGCAAAAGCTTGAAACCGACATTGAAAATCCCAAACAAAGCCAGCTCTTCTCACAACACAAAGTCTTTACCTCCAACCACCACGCCCTCGATTTCGTCTGCGACACCATCCGTACCTCGATCGCTGGCGGCATCGGCCACTTTGAAATCGAACAATCGATGGAAGCAGACATCGACATCATGAAGCACGAGCTTGAGCAACCCGTTGCCGCTCTCAAAGAAATGGCCGACTCTCTCCCCGGCATGGGCATCGTTGCCGCAGTCCTGGGCGTCGTCATCACCATGGGTAGCCTCGGCGGTCCTCCAGAAGAAATCGGCGAACACGTTGCCGCCGCTCTCGTTGGCACCTTCCTCGGCATTCTCTTCTGCTACGGCATCTTTGGCCCTCTGGCCAGCAACATTCAAAAGACCAACTATGGCGAAATCGAGTACATGCATGTCCTGCGCGCCGGCGTCGGGGCCTTCATCAAAGGTGCAGCTCCCATCCTCGCCGTCGAAATGGCGCGACGCTCCATTCCCCCGCATGTCCGCCCCAGCTTCAAGGACATGGAGCAAAAGGTCAAGGGCGGAGGCAAATAGCCCATGTCCGCCCAGAACAAAGAACAACCGATTTACCTGATCAAGAAGAAGATCCACGGCCACGGCCACCATGGCGGCGCCTGGAAGGTCGCCTATGCCGACTTCGTCACCGCGATGATGGCCTTCTTCATGGTTATGTGGCTGATGGGGTCTTCTGAAAAAGTCAAAAATGCCGTCAGTGGCTACTTCCGCGATCCAGCCGGCTTCAAGAAACAATCCGGCACGGGCATGTCGGGCGAAGGTGAACAGATCACACTTTCCAAAGACGACATGGAAGGCCTCAAAGACAAGATCGAGGCCGCCATGAAACAGATGCCCGACTTCAAACAGATCAAAGACCACGTCACCATGACGGTCACCGGCGAAGGTCTCCGCATCGAGCTTCTTGAAAAAGAAAAGGGCATGTTCTTCCAGTCCGGCAGCGCCAACCCAAGCGATTTCGGCAAAGACCTCATCGACCGCATGAGCGCCGAATTAGCCAAACTCCCCAACACCATCGTCATCGAGGGCCATACAGACTCGAAGCCTTTCAACCCCGAAAACGGCTACTCCAACTGGGAGCTCTCTTCCGACCGCGCCAACGCGGCCCGCCGCCTCATGTCCACCAGCGGCATCCGCCCCGATCAGATCAAACAGGTACGCGGCTTTGCCGACCAGCGTCTTATGGACGAAAAAGACCCCTCCGCCGCCAAGAATCGCCGTATCTCTGTCATCGTTCAATATCAGCAGTCGGCCTATGATCCCAAGGACGACGAGGAAGATCCCAAAGACGCTCACGGTAAAAAATAAGGTGGTCATTGTGGTGGGCATGGCGGCGGCCACGGCGACAAGAAAGACGACCACGCCAAAGCCGACGACCACGCCAAAAAAGACGATCACGGCAAAGGCGACCACAAACCCGCCAAGCCCTCTGCCGCCCACTAGTCGCCTTGAGTTTCATCCCCGCGGTAATAAGCTCTTGGCCATGGTTGCCCTTGAAGAAGCCATCAAAGCCCGTGACCTTCAACAGGCCCTCAATCTAGTCGCCTCAGACCCCTCGCTCTGCTCGAACCAGACCAGCATGGGCGTCTCGGTCCTCATGATGGCCCTTTACTTTGAGTTGCCTCAGCTCGCTCGCGCCATCCAGGCAAACCTCACCCATCTCACCTTCTTTGAGTCAGCCGCTATGGGAGACCTCAGTGCGGTCCAACAAGCCGTCGCCGCAGACCTAAACCAACGCAACGCCTTTTCTCCCGACGGGTTCACCGTCCTCGGTCTCGCGATTTTCTTTCGTCAGCCCCAAGTGGCCCAATGGCTCATCGAAGCGGGTGCCGACGTCAATCTCCCCGCCGCTAACGCACGCAAAGTCGCTCCAATCCCCGCCGCTTGCGCCCGTAACGATCTCGATACGCTCCGCCTGCTCATCGCCGCCGGAGCCAACCCCGACTTGGCCCAGGAAGGCGGCTTTACTGTCCGCCAGGCAATCGCCACCAACAATCAGAAAATGGAAGCGATGCTCCGCGCCGCTGGCGCCACTCTCGCCTAAACCAGCTTCCGCGCCGTCAACCACTCCACGGCCACATCCTCAAAACCGCGCTTGTTCAACTCCACCTCGGCATTCAGGTTCACCATCGTCAACTGATCCAGCTTCCCACTCAAAGACTCAAGCACTGGCAGGATTGATGGGTACTTGCGAGCTGCCTCCAACCGGTAAATGATCACTCCCGGGTTCGGGCTGAACGTCCTCAAGTCATCCTCAAGCACTTTGTATTTGGGATCCCGTAACCTCGGGTCCGTCGACCCCGTGATCAGAATGTCAATCCGCCTCTCGCGCAGCCCAAAGAACAACTGATTCACTGGCTCAAGCCGCGTCCCCCCACGTTCTGTCAGCTTGTATTGCACCTTCAGCTCGTTGTACCCCTCGGTGCTCTGTGCAAATTCGCTCGTGCAACCCAGCCGCCAACCATCCTTGGATGCCGCCGCTTCGCTCAACTTCTGCATCGAGAAAAAGTTCGGATTATCGGCCATCACCACCGCCGTATGGGTATTCTCGAATCCGAGAAAAGGCAGACAGCTCGCCTGCGCATTCACTTCCAGTCCCTTCCGCATCACCCCCAGCATCAGGTCCGCATCCTGCTGATCCTGCGCCTTCAGCAAAACCTTGAATGCAATCCGCGAATATTCCGGATAAACATCCATCTCTCCACCCTGCAGCGAGTTGTAAACCGACATCGCACCGGTGATTCCAACGCGCCGGTCCAGCCGCGCCTTCAGCTTCCGCTCAAGCAACTGCGCAATGATCTCCGCAATCAGCCGGTTCTCCGGAGTTTCCCGCGATCCAGCCACCAGCTTCGGCGTACTCGTGCAACCAGACAAACCGGCCAATACCGGTGCCGCCAATAACTTTCTTCGCGTCAACATACTTCTACTTCCTCCTAGTTCGGCAACTCGTTGCGATACTTCTTCCAATTCCCCGTCAACTCGTGCACCACCGTTGAGCCCACCTTCCAGGCGCTCTCCACCGCTGGCATAAACCCAGCATAGCCACCCGCCTTGTTCTCGGCCAAACTCTCCGCCGCCGTAATCTGCGGCCTCTGGCTATCGAAGTTGCTCGCCGTCCGCAACACCAGTACCCGGTTCACGTCCACCTTGCCGGCCTTCGCGAGAAAGTGCAAAGACTGCAGCGTCCCGGTATCTTCCATCGCCGTCGTCACATAGTTCGCTGCATCCTTCGTGTGATACTTCACCCAATCATTCGCCCATTCGTTCAACAGCTTCCCGTGCCAGAACGTCGAAGACTGCAACGTATCCCCCTTCAGCACAAACGGCGCCTTCTGAGCATTCGGCAATCCCGTCATCAACGCCCGCCGCTCCTTGAGCGCCGGCGTATCGCCCAGATCCATCCCCTTCGTCAACCCATACGCCCAATCCACCAGCCCCACATTCAACTTGTACATCTCTCCTTCATTTGGCTCCCGCACGGGTTGCTCATAAGGCACCGCTTTGCGCAACGGCACAAACCCGGTCTTCCACCCCGCCGGAATCTCTCGCCCGTCGATCTCATGGCCAAGATCCCCATCCACAACATAGGTCGCCCACGCCGCGCTTCCCAGCGAAGCATCCGCCGGGTCCACGCCGGCAATCCCCGCCACCAGCCAATACGCCTTCGTCAGATCAAATCGTGGGTCCATCCCCAGCGCCATCACACTCGCAGCCGCCTTGGCCGTCCCCACTCCCGTCACCATCGCGATCAGCCCCTTGCCATCCGTGCGCAAGTCGCGATTGCCCTGCGGAAACGCAAGCTTCTGCGCCAACTTCTCACGCTCCACCCACAGTTGAAATTCCCCAGGCGCGTCCCCCGTATCCTCGCCTCTCTCAAACATGGTCACCACAACCACCTTGACCTCTTGCTTCTTCTGCGCGCTCAAGCTCAGCGCCGCCATCATCAATAAGCCAATCCACTTCATGCGATTTCCTCTTCCGTAAACGCGCCGCAACTTGAGCCGCGCCGCAAAAATACCATCAATCCCTCAACCGTCGCCGCATCGTCAAACTGCGTCCCGGCCCGCGTCGCCTTCGTCTGCGCTTCCTGAAACGACTTGTACCTCCGCAGCACGTCATCCCGATGCGCTTCGAAGAACTCATACAGCGCCGCATACCGGCTCAACAACTGCCCCGGGTGCACATCCCACCCGCAATACATGCCTTCGTTCAACGCCCGCGCCACTGCCTTGCGATGCCCCTCAAAAGCATCCCGCCGCGCCGCAGCATCCTCTCCGGTCGGCAACTTCGTATACACCCCATCGCTCACCGCCACACCCAGCGGCGTCAATACCTGCTGCATCGTCCATCGCGCCAGCGTCGCATACGGATGATCCAGCGATTGTGCCGGCGCCGGCACCTGCATCGAGCTCAGATAGTCGTAACACCCAAAGTGCCCGGCATCCAAGCGGTTCTCGCAAGTCCGCGCGATCTCCGCCAGGTTCCTCACCGCCGAAGGATGCTCCACCAAAATCTCGTGCCGCAGCGTCATCCCCGGCAATCGAAACTTCACCTCGGCCTTCTCCAGCATCTCCCGCCAACACTTCGCCTCTTCCACCTTTTCGATCTTCGGCTGCGTCACAATCAACTGCTTCGGCAACGGCGCACCCGTCGCATACTTCAAAAACGTTTCCAGCGTCCGCCACGCCCGCCGGTAATCCGCTTTCGGCCGAATGCCGATCCGTCGTGGCAATCCTCCCGCCAGCGACATCCGCGCAAATTCAATCCCTGCCTGCGTTGCCGCCTGATCCTCTTCCTCTTCGCTCCGCCACCCGAATCCATCCTCGAAATCGATCCGAAAATCCTCCACCGGCTCCCGGCGCAGTTTCTCCTTCACCTTCTCGCTCACCAACGCGGCCTCCGGGCTTCCCAGCGCCCGCTCGCCCAACTTCGCAAACAGGCCCGGCTTGAACAAATGCGCCCCGCCATAAAAAACATGCGCCACCATCCGTGGCGCCTTCGAGTCAATAGCGAATCTTTCCATAGTCCTCGCGCCACAAATCCAATGCGGCGAGTGCCTCCTCGCGATGAGATTGAATCAGCGGCAGGCTCCGCGCCCCCGGCTCCAGTTGGATTTCCTTGTACAAAAACTCGTCGTCAAACCCAGCCTCTGCCGCATCCTTCCGCCCAGCCCCAAACACCACCCGCTCCGCCCTCGCCCAATAAATCGCCGCCAGACACATCGGGCACGGCTCACAACTCGTATAGATCTCGCACCCCTTCAGCTCAAAGCACTGCAAATGCTGGCACGCCCGCCGGATCGCCACAACCTCGGCATGCGCCGTCGGGTCCAGCGACGTCGTCACCAGATTCACACCCTCAGCCACGATCTCCCCATCGCGCACCACCACAGCCCCAAACGGCCCCCCGTTCCGGGTTTTCACATTTTCGATGGCAAGCTCAATCGCTCGCTTCAAAAACTGGTTCTCCATGTGGCAGAACCCATTATCGCTAGCTTGCCGCGTGCCGTGCCGCGCCGCCATCCAGAACTTCGCGCACCTTGCCCAGCAAACTGCCCAGCGTGAACGGCTTCTGCAGGAAGGCCGTCCCCGGAGGAAACTGCCCTTCCTCGAGCACACTCTCATCCGTGTACCCGCTCACAAACAACACCTTCAGCCCGCCATAGGTCAACAGCGCCCGCTGGCTCAGCTCCACCCCGTTCATGCCAGGCATCATCACATCGGTCAACAGCAGGTCCACTTGATGCCCATCCTCGGCCAGCACCTTCAGCGCCTCGTCTCCGCTGGCAGCCTCCAGCACTTGATATCCCTGACGCTTCAAGATCTTCCTCACCAACGCGCGAATCCCACCTTCGTCTTCCACCACCAGAATCGTCTCCAGCTGCACTTCCGGCTCCGCTGCCACTTCAGGCGCAACGGCCGCCACCGGCGCTCGCTCCGCCTCAAGCTCAGCCTCGCTCACCACCGGCAAATAGATGTGAATGTGCTTGCCTTCTACCGTCAAATCTCCATGGCTCTGCCGCACAATTTGATACGCCGCCGACACTCCTAGCTCCACCTCGCGGTCCGCTTCTTCCAGCGCCAGCCACGGCTCAAGCATCTCGATGATGTCCGCCTCCGCCGAATACTCCAGCGTCAAGCGAACCCAGGCCCCAGGCATCTGGCCCGCCACGGCTTCTCCGCGCAACACATTCTCCGCTCGCACATTCAAGCTGCCAGCCCCGGCTCCCCGCCGCGCCAGCTGCACCAGCGCCTCCTCCATCTGGTCGCCATCGATCCGCGCCTTGGCGATTCCCGCCGCCACTTCCAGCTTTAGCTCCGCCCCGCGCAATGCTTGTTCCATCCGTGGCCGCGCCTGCGCCAGCATCGCTCCCACACTCGTGATCTTCGGGTGCACCACCGGCCGCCGCGTATAGGTTTGAAACTGCGTCGTGATCCCGTACAACCGCTCAGTCGCCCCCAGAATCTCCTTCATGTCGCGATGCAACGGATGATCCGCCGGCAGTGCGTTCTTCATCTCCTCGCCATACCCGGACACAATCATCAGCAGATTGTTCAAGTCATGCGCCAGCTTCGCGCTCAACCGCTGCAACGCCTCGCCCTTCCGCGACAAACTCGTCTGCTGCTCCACCTCACGCCGCTCCGTGATGTTCACCGTAAAGCCGGCCAGCCGCATCGGCTTGCCCTGCTCGTCACGGATCACCCTCACCGTCTCGCGAACCCAAAACACTTCCCCACCGGCATGTTGCGCCGCAAACTCGATCGAAAACACCGTCCCCACGCTTCCGCCGAGCGAATCATAAAACGCATCCACTCGCTCACGGTCCGCCTGCGCCACCCGCAACCCCCAAACCGCCTGATCCTCCATCCAGCGCTTCGCCGGATATCCAAACAGCGCTTCGGCCCCACCGCTTGCATACGCAATCGCACCTGCTGCGTAATCCACCTCCCACAGCATCCCTTCGATCGACTCAGCAACATCCAGCGCCTTCTTCTTCTCCCCCGTCAACGCAGCCCCGGCCTCGGCCCGATCCTCAAACACGATCAGCGCCTCTGATTCCGAATCCTCTTCCCAGCTCCGCAACGGCAACACCGTCACCATCAGCACCCGCTCATCCCACACCATCTCTTGCCGCGGCATGGCGACGCTGGCCTTCACCACCTGCTCCACCTGGCTCTCGAGCCCGCTGATATCCACCAGCTCGCGCAAGTTCTTGCCCAGAATGTCTTCGTTCTTTTTCCCCACCCGGGCTCGAAACTGCCGGTTCGCCGACACCGCTGTCAAACCGGGCCCCACGATCAACAACCCAACCGGAATGCTCGCAACAATTTCCTGGTAATAGCGCCGCTCCGTCTCCACCACAGCGAGCAGACGCGCCACCTCTTTCGGCTTCCACTTGTCGAATTCGGCGCGCTCCATAGATAACTCTCCATCAATAGTCTCATCCGCCAGATCAAGCCACTCAAGGTACTTTGCGGTTGCCTGGTATCAGTACTATTCGCCTAATCGGCGCACCCCACCCTGCCCCGCACCGGGTGGAGTGGGAGTTTTTGAACCCTCAAATGGGGGTATTCCTAGTTTTGCGGCGTTGCTTGTGCCACGCGGCCGTTGATTTCCGCCAATTGCTGCTTCACCTGGTCGAAATCATTCGCCTTCGGCGCAAACTTCAAGTACGCCGACAACTGCTCGCTCGCGCCCTTGTAGTCCTGCTTATCCGCCAGAATCATCCCCAGCAAATGCGACATCTTCGGCACCGAGTGGTACGAATCCGCCTCGATTCCCAACCGGCAAAGCTTCTCGGCTGTCTCCGCATCCCGCAGGTTGTAGTTCGCCACCGCCCCATAAAAGAACGCCGCCGGAAAATCATACCGATTCAGCTTGATCACTTTCTCGGTCAGTTCCTTCACCTCGGGCCACTTCTTCATTTGGGCTTCCATCAGTGCCAGCCCCAGATACGGTCGCACATACTTTTCGTCAGCCTCAAGTGATTTCTGATAGCTCGCCCGTGCCCCATCCAGGTTGTTCTGCATCGCCTGCACACGGCCCAGCTCATACCAGGCCTCGGCAAACTTCGGATGCGCCGCCACGGCCAACTCCAGATCCTTCTGCGCTTCCGGCACTTTATTCTTCTTCAGAGAATTCCTTGCCTTTTCGAGCGCCTTCTTCGCTTCCTTCGGCGCCATCAAAGATGTCGCGCTCGTTGTGAATCCCGTCACATCCCCTAGCCGCCGCAGAATGATCGTCCCGACATCCGGGTTGTCCAGCGTCCGCCGCCCGGCCAGTGAAACAATCGAACTCCGGTACCCAGGCAGGCTCGCCCGCAGTTCGCACGCCATCAAATCTCGCTCTGACACTCCACCCCGGCCCATTGGGTTTCCTCCTCCTCCCCCTCGACCCATTCCCCCAAACGTATCGCCATCGTTCCCGATACTGGCATCCGGAATCATGCCCGCTCGCTGTCCAACCTGAAATCCAAATCCACCCTTGGAATCTGTGTATCCCTCCGGCACCGGGTTCCCTCGCCCCGCGCAAATCCTCTCGATGGTCACCGTCTCCGGCGGCGCACTCCCATCCTCCATCCGCACCTTGCCCGACAAAAACACCGGCCGGTTCTGCATCTGGTCGAAATCCGGCATCCGCTGTTGTGTTTGCGGAAACGGGCTCGGGTTCCTCGTGTTCGTATTGCCAGGGACTCCCAACGTCCCGCCAGGCGTCCCACCCAAAGTCCCGCTGCCAGTTCCTCCTGTTGTCCCACCGGTCGTTCCGCCGCCTCCGCCACCCGTCGTCGGTGGAGCCGACTCCTGTCCAATCACAATCGCTGCGCCCAGCAAGGAGCAACAGAAAATCTTACGCAAGTACATACGCGTCCCCTTTGCAGCGCGAAATATCCCGCGCTGGCGGTATTATTTCATATGGTGAAACTACTTTCCATCGGCACCCTTTCTGCGCTCCTGCTCACGGTCTCCTGCTCCAGCCCTGAACCCCAAAAGCAAGCAGAGTCCAAGCCTGCCGCCCCCGTCGAACCCATCACCGGCCTCACCGGCCTCTACCGCTGCTACGGCCCTTCCCGCCAATGGGCCCAGGACATCCAGGTTCTCCGCGTTCAAAACATCTTCATCAAGTCCCGCCAGGCCCCTCCCGGCAAAGCCTTCGCCTGGCAGGTCACATTTGTTTCCCCCTCCAAAAACCGCATCAAGAACTGCACCTACTCCGTTGTCAAAGAAGAAGGTCTTTTTGCAGGCGTCTACAACCCCAACGACGAAGCCTACAGCGGCCCCACCAAACTTGCCCAGCCCTTCGTAATTCAAACTGTGAAGAAAGATACCGACGAAATCTACAAAGTCGCTCTCGAGAACTCAAAGGATTATGCGACCAAGAACCCCAACGTTCCCATCTCGATGCTGCTCGAGTTCTCCGAGCGCAATCCCCTTGCTGCCTGGCGCGTCATTTGGGGCACCAGCGTCGGCTCCTCGGCCTACTCCGTCTTCGTCGACGCCACCAATGGCCTCTTCCTTCGCAAGGCCTTCTAGGCCTCAACCTCGTCTTCCATCGACCCGATAATCAACAACTCGCACCCGCCCCGGCTCCTCACGTCGTCGTGCGTTGTGCCAGCCTCGATCCACTCAAAATCCCCGGCCACCATATCCATGGCACCTTTCTGAATCACATCCCCACTCAGCACCAGGCACTGCTCTACCCGCTTATGGCGGTGCCGCGGATAAACCGCCCCAGGCGCCAGCTTTAGCAACAACGTCTGCATCTTGGTTTCCTGGTCCACAAACAGGCTCTTGTAACTCACGCCTGCATAGGGAGTTACTTTCCACTCGCGATCCGCACCCCGCACCACATGCACCTGTGTCGCCGCCATCACCCGCGCCTGCAGATCCGCGCGGGGCTGCCGGGGCTCAACATCAAACGCCAGTTGCGCCGCCAATTCCTCAAACTCAGCCGCTTCCTTCGGGGTTTCGGCCGCCAGTGATTCGCCCAGATCAAACTTCATCTAATGCACGGTCCCTTCCAATTCCAACTTCAATCGCAGCATCGCCGTCCGGATCCGGCTCTTCACCGTTCCCAGCGGCTCTCGCAATCTCTCGGAGATCTCTTGGTGGGTCAGCCCTTCAAAAAATGCCAGCTCCAGCGATTCACGCTGTGTGACTGTCAATACCAACATCGCACTCCTCACCCGCGTTTGCTGTTGCTTCTCGGCAACCATCCGCTCAGCATCCGGTTCGCTCGTCTCGAAATGCTGAAAGTCCTCCACCGCCGTCTCAGCCTAGGTTCTTGACTTCCGCCAGCGCACCCGGTCGCGCGCCCGGCTGCGCGCCATGAGCACCAGCCATGCCGTCACGCTCCCCCGGCCGACATCCCAGCTCGCTGCCGATTTCCACACTTGAGAAAACACGTCCACCACAACCACTTCGGCATCCGCCACGTTGTCAGGAATCCGCATGGCGACGCTGTATACCAGCCCCGATGCTTCGTCATACAGTTGCGACAATGCTTCCGCGTCTTGATTCTGGATTCGCATCAAGTACTCCCGAAAGGCGCTTTCTTTCAAAAATCCACGCGCCTTTCGATCCGATACGAAAGCAGATTGTGGTTTGGATGGCTCCACGGTTTCGAAAAGTAGTTTACTGCACTTAAAGATTTTGGCGACAATAATAAATCGAGATGCGAGTTCTCTTTTTCTCCGACATCCATTCAGACCTCAACGCTCTCAACCGTCTGATGGACCAGGAGGCTGACTATTATTTTTCCGTCGGCGATCTCGTCTCCTGGGCTCGCGGTCTCGACAAGGCCGGCGAGATTCTTAGCCGCCGCAAAGGCAAGGTTTTTGTGATTCCCGGCAACCATGAGAGCCATCGCGACATCGAAAGCTTTTGTAGCGCTTACTCTTTCGAAAACATGCATTCCCGTTCTCAGGCCTTGGGCAACGTTCACCTCGCCGCCCTCGGATACTCCAATCCCACTCCCTTCGACACCCCCGGCGAATACTCCGAGCAGGAAATCGCCTCCCGCCTCGAACCCTTTGCTCCCCTCAGTCCTCTCGTTCTCGCCTGCCACTGCCCACCCTTCAATACCCCGCTCGATCAGGGCCACGGCGGCCGTCATTTTGGTTCCACAGCCATCGCGAGCTTTATCGACCGCGTTTCTCCGCGTTACTTCTTGTGCGGTCACATTCACGAAGCCGAAGGTCAAATCGCCCAACTCGGCAGCCAGGGTCAAACCACTGGCGTCAATGTCGGCAAACGCGGATTCCTACTGGATCTAAGCACCCTCCAATAATGAAATTGCTCCAACCCCTCGTCCTGGCTCTCCTGCTCATACTGCTCATTTCCTGCCGATCAGCTCAGCAAAAGCCCACCGCCGTCTTCGACCCGATGACCCTCGGCCCCGCAGGCCCCACCCTCAAGAAATATCTCGATCGCTCCGGCCAGCCTCCCCGGTCCACTCCCACCGTCGCCCGCGTGCAGATCGAAGCCGAATTGCCCAACATGAGCAAAAAGGGCGTCATGGTCGTCGACAAAACAGTCGATGCCAAAGGCCACATCTCATACGAGATGAAATCCTTCACTGGCGACAACATCGTCAAGACCAAAGTCATCGGTCTTTACCTCAGCGCCGAGCAGGAAGCTTCCCAACACCAGGTCCCAGCCATCACGCCAGCAAACTATCGCTTCAAGTTCAAACGCAAAGATAGCCTCGGCGATCGCATCGCCATGGTCTTCGATCTCACCCCCATTCGCAAGATGATTGGCCTCTTCAAAGGTGAGTTGTGGCTCGAGGAACAGTCCGGCCTCGAAATCAAGCAAACTGGGCGTCTCGTCAAGAATCCCTCGGTCATCTTTAAATCCGCCGACCTCACCCGCGAGTTCCAGATTAAGGGCGAAGAGACTTTTCTTTCCAACGTCGACTACCAGGCCGAGACTCGCGTCGTCGGTAAGGTCCTCATGAAGATGCAATTCGACGAACCTCGCCCCGCTGAAGAAACACCCTCGCGCCCCTAGCTGTCCCATTCTCTATGGTGATCCTTGCTTTGGCCGCCCTCTCCGCCCAGTTCCACTTCGGTGTCAAGGCTGCCCTCACACTCACGCCCGACCTCGATCGCCGGGTCGTCCCACAATCCGAGGACTCGGTCCGCATCAATCGCGGCACCGTCGGACCCTTTCTCGAATACAAACTCTTCCGCCGTCTCCCCGCTATTGAAACCGGTCTGCTGTACCGTCGCCTCTGCAACGACAGCTACTTCGGCCCATTCCCCAACGCCGCCCTCAACTACATCACCCGCACCGCCACCGTGTTCGATGTCCCGCTCCTGCGCAAAGCGCGTCGGAATTCCTGGTTCGTTTCCGCCGCGGCCACGATCCGCCGCATCGGCGATTACAACCAAAGCTCTCTGGTCATCCCGCGGTTTCAAGGCTTCAGCCCGAGCCAATCCTCAACTCGCTTCCAAAATAAGGACCTCCTGCGCTACGGCATCACCGCCGCGCTTGGCTACACCAAGCCGGTCTGGCGCATTTCTCTCGAGCCAGAACTTCGTCTCACCCGCTGGACAGCCTTGCGCCAAACCCCTTACCAAAACCAAATTGACCTCATGTTAGGAGTCCGATTTTGAAACTCATCTTCCTCTTCGCATTCGCCGCCTCAGCCCTGGCACAGCTTCCCATTAGCGTCGGCATCAAGGCCGGCTATGTCGACAATCGACAGCCCTTCAGTGCAATCGCCCGCCTGAAGGGTGGTCCCTACCTGGAGCTAAGCCTCCCCGTTCTTCCCACCTTCGAAACTGGCATCATGTTCGAGCGCTTACGCCTCGGCCCTCAGACCTTGACCGTCTATCAAGTTCCCATCCTCGTCAAGAAGCGCATCAACGCGGTCGCGATCAAACCCTTCTTCAGCGGTGGTGTCACCCTTCGCCGCGTCCCCACCTTCAATGAGAGTCATCCCGGCCTCACCCTCGCCGGTGGTGTCACCATCGGCCTGCTTCCCATCAAGATTGAGCCTGAAGTCCGCTTTACCCGCTGGATATTTCCAAGCTACAACCCACGCTCCCAACAAACCGAGTTCTTGGTCGGCATCCGGTTCTAGACGGGTCAAACTGCTAAACTGAGAGCCTCGACAAATCTGTATCCATGCGCACACTATTCCTGAATCCCCCATCGTTTGAGGGCTTTGATGGAGGAGCCAGTTCCCGCTGGCCTGCCACCCGCGAGATCGAAAGCTACTGGTACCCCGTTTGGCTTTGCTATCCCGCCGGGCTTCTGCCCGACTCGAAAGTCGTCGATGCTCCTCCCCACAAGATCACCATCGAAGACACCGTTGCGATGGCTCGCGATTTCGAGCTTCTCGTGCTCTTCACTTCAACTCCTGGCTTCCATGTGGACGTGAAGATCGCCGAAATGATGAAGGATTCAAACCCCAAGCTCCAGGTTTGCTTCGTCGGCCCCCCGGTTACCGTCGAGCCTGAAAAAACGCTCCGGTCCTCCAAGGCCATCGACTTCATTGTCCGCCGCGAGTTCGATTATCAGATCGTCAATTATGCCAAGGGCACGCCGCTCGCTGAACTCCCTGGCGTTAGCTACCGCAAAGACGGTGGCATCATGCACAACCCCGAAGGCGGCTACATCGAAAACCTCGACGAGCTCCCCTGGGTCTCGAAAGTCTACCAGCGTGACCTTGATTTCAAACGCTACAACGTCCCCTTCCTGCTCAATCCCTTCATCAGCTTTTACACCTCCCGCGGTTGCCCGGCCATGTGTACGTTCTGCCTCTGGCCTCAAACTCACTCGGGCCACCGCTGGCGCTTGCGCTCGGTCAATGACATCGTCAACGAAGTCCGCTGGTCGCTCGAAAACTTCACCGGCCTCAAAGAGATCTTCTTCGACGACGACACCTTCAACTACAAGAAGGACCGCACGATCGAGCTCTGCAAAGAACTCAAGCAGCTTAACTTCACCTGGTCCTGCACCAGCCGCGTCACCACCGATCGCGAAACCCTCGCCGCCATGAAGGACGCCGGTTGCCGCCTCATGATCGTCGGTTATGAATCCGGGGCCCCAGAGATCCTCAAGAACATCAAGAAGGGCGCTACCGTCGACATGGCTGAGCGCTTCACCAGGAACGCTCACGAGCTTGGCCTCACCGTCCACGCCGACTTCATCGTCGGCCTCCCCGGCGAAACCCGCGAGACCATTCAGCAAACCATCGACTTCGCCAAGAAGCTCGATTGCGAAACCATCCAGGTCTCCATCGCCCATCCTTATCCCGGCACTGAGTTTTACGATCACGCCGTCAAGAACAACCTCATCCAGCTCGATGCCTCGATGACCGACGAACTGGGCCACCAGTTGCCCACCGTCGTTTATCCCGGCCTCGATCGTGCCGAACTCGTCGATTCCGTCGAGCGCTTCTACGGCGAATACTACTTCCGTCCTAAGGCCGCCTGGCGCGTCGTTCGCAAGGCGATCTTCAATTCCGAAGAACGCCGCCGCCTCGTCAAAGAAGCCCGCGAGTACCTCGCCCTGCGCTCCAAGCGCAAGAAGTTCGTCGCCGACCAGAAGAACCAGGCCAAGCAGGCCAGCTACGCCGCCACTGGCGACTAATGCCCGCTGCGAAACCTCGCGTCTACCTGCTCACCGCCTTCGTTGTCGCGGCGAATGTCATCGGGAATTTCGCGCTCTCTTGGGGTATGAAACACCCCACAGGCTGGGCGCCTACTTCCATTGAACCCATCGACGCTCTCTTAAGTCCCTGGGTGATCCTCGGCATTGTCCTGCTCGCCGTCTGGACTCTTTCGCGCGTCACCCTGCTTTCCTGGGCAGACCTTTCGTTTGTCCTCCCCGTCACCAGCGTTGGCTACGTCATCAATGCCATCATCGGCTACGCCTTTCTCGGTGGGCAGATCTCCTGGCAGCGCTGGCTTGGCACCGCTTTCATCCTCAGCGGCACAATTCTCACTGCCGCCACCCCTCCCAAGGCGGACCCTTCATGAGATCCCCCGCCGTCTACCCTCCCATCCTCCTTGAACCCCTCTTGAGCCAACTCCCACTCGGGCTCAGCCGGGTTTCTTTGAATCTGACTGCCTTCCAGTTCAGGCAACCCTTCACTGCCGTTACGGTCCCGCCGCTTCTCAATGGCCATCATCATCTCCAAGGCGATTCTCCCCAACGACAAACCGTCCCCTCCAACCATTCACCCATCGGCTTCAGCAGGCTCCCAGGAACTCGGATTGCTTTTCAGTCCACTCAACCGTTCGCTGTCGCTACGCCCCGAAAGGCCAACCCATCATGAAGTGGGCCCTCGTCTTCGGCATCGTCACCTCCACCCTCGTCTGCGACTACCTGCAGTCCAGCGCCATGAAGTCCCATGGCGAAGTTCATTCCCCAACCGTCCTCGCCCGACTCTTCGGCCAGTGGCGTCTCGGCCTTTCGATCGTGTTCATGGCCATCAGTTTCTTCTGCTTCACGCAACTACTGGCTGTCGCCGACCTGAGTTTCGCCGTTCCCGCCACTGCGCTCACCATCCCGGCTGAAACATTTATGGCTCGCTATGCTTTGAGAGAGAATGTAGGCTTAAGGCGGTGGGCCGGGGCAGTCTTGGTTGCCATCGGCGTCCTGTTTCTCGAATTGTGATCTACCTGCTGACAGCCATCGCCTGCGTCTCGGCGGCGTATCAACTCGTCGCGATGATCGCCTGTCTGCGCCATCTTTTTCTTCCGGCAACCGTCGTTCGCAATCCTCGGCCCGTCTCCATTCTCAAGCCGGTTCGCGGCCTCGATCCCGATTTCTACGCCGCCATCCGCTCCCACGCCACCCAGGATTATCCAGCTCCCATCGAGATCCTCTTCGGCGCCGCCGATGCGAACGACCCCTGCCTTGACGAAATCGACAAGCTCAAGCGCGAGTTTCCCGATCTCGACATCCGCCTATTTCACTCCACCACCAATGCCCCCAACGCCAAGGTCGGCGTTCTGATCGATCTCGCCCGCCAGGCCAGGCATGGCCTTCTCCTCGTCAACGACAGCGACATCATTGTTCCTCAGGGCTACCTGCGCAAAGTAACGGCCCCTCTCGATGATTCCCAAATTGGCATCGTCACCACTCTTTACAGGGCCACTTCCTACTCGCTCCCAGGCCGCTGGGAGGCTCTCGGCATCGCCATCGACTTCGCCCCCAGCGTCCTCGTTGCCCCGCTAGTCGGCATCCGGGAGTTTGGCCTCGGGGCCACCCTCGTCTTCCGCCGCGAAGATCTCGAGGCCATCGGTGGCTTCGAGATCTTCGCCGACTACCTCGCCGATGATTACCAACTCGCTCGCCACATTACCCAACTCGGCAAACGCTCTCACATGTCCGAAGTCGTCGTGGAGACCAGCATCGGCGACAACACTTGGGCCGGTGTCTGGCAACACCAGGTCCGCTGGGCTCGCACCATCCGCGTCTCTCGCGGCGACGGCTACCTCGGCCTTCCCGTCACCCACACGGGTCTCTGGATCTTCCTCGCGCTGCTGGCAGGGGCATGGCCATTGGCCTCCGCACTCGCCATAATAAGATGGATAACCGCGCTTCTGGCCGGGGCCTTCGTGCTCCGTTCTCCGATCGCTCAAAATGCTTTCTGGCTCGCTCCCGTCTGGGACCTCTGGGCTTTTCTGGTTTGGATCGCTGGCCTTTCCGGTTCCACCGTGGTCTGGCGAGATGGTGTACTTAAGCTCACTCGGGATGGAAAACTACTTCGGCAGGTAAACTGATGCGCTTCTCAATTTTTTTCGTTTTCGCTCTCGCTCTTGCCACCCAAGGCTCTAAAGGCGATGCCGCCAAGGCGAAGAAGGTCTTCGACCGCGCCCAGCAACTTCAGGACGCCGGCAAAATGGAGGACGCCTTCAAGGCCTGTACCGAAGCCCTTGAAGCCGACTCCGACTTCGCCCCCGCCTGGCGGGAACGCGGCAAAATCCGCTGGCAACTCGGTGAAACCGAGTTCGGCGCAGCCGACCTCAATCGCGCTCTCGCCCTCGATCCCAACGATTCTGAGGCCTGGATCATTCGCGGCGATATCCTCTCTTCCGCCGGCAAGTATGAAGATGCTCTCCGGGATTACAACAAGGCCGCCGGCTTCGCCAAAGATACTTCTCATCTCTACAGCGCCAAGGCTGTCGTCGAGGTCCGTCTCCGCCAATACGACAAGGCCATTGAAGATTTCACCAAGGCCATCAAGCTTCGCATCGACTCTCCCGGCAACTATAAAGATCGCGGCGTTGCCTACACCCTCACCGGAAAATTCCAGGACGCCCTCGAAGATTACAACCGCGCCATCACCCTGAAGCCCGACTACGCCGAAGCCTACCTGGAGCGTGGCTATGTCTACGGCCAACTTGGTCAATTCGATCGCGCCATTCCAGACTTCACCACCGTCCTCAAAACGCAGCCCGACAATAGCAAGGCTTACACCCTCCGCGGAGCCGCTTACCAGCAGATGAATCAACCGCAGGCCGCCATCATGGATTATTCCGAGGCCCTCAAACGCCAACCCAGCGCCGTCAGTGTTTATCTGGCTCGCGGAGCTGCCTATGCCGAAACTCAACAATTCGAAAAGAGCCTCGCCGATCGCGATAAGGCCGTCGAACTTGCCCCCAAGTCCGCTGAAGTCTATATCGCCCGGGGCGGCTCATATCATCTCTTGGGCAACCATCCCAAGGGATTCGCCGATCGCGATAAGGCCATCGAACTCAATCCAAAGCTTCCCGAGGCCTGGCTGGCCCGTGGCAGTGCTCACTATCTGCTCGAACACTACAAAGAGGCCAAGTCTGACCTCGAACGTGCCCTGCAGTTGAATCCTGCTCTCGACGAAGCTAAAGTAGTTCTCGACCGCACCAACGAAAAGCTGACAGCTGCCCAGGCCCCGGCGCTTGTGAGCAAAGCTGAGGCCCCGAAAGAATCCGCGCTGTCCGCTGTGCAGACCCTCGCCGAACGTCAAGCCCCCGCACCTATCGTGACGGCTGCCCAGACACAAGCGCCTCCCAGGGTCACCGTCTCCCAACCCGAACCGCCGAAGCCTGTTGAGAAGCCCCTGCCCCCACCACCTCCCGACGCCGATTCCAAACAAACCCTCTCTGCTGACAATCTCAACTTCCTTGGCCGCGAACTCAACCAGGCGGGCGACTTCCGCAAAGCCATCGAGATGTTCACTCAGGCGATCGCCAAGAAATCCGATTTTTCCATTGCCTACAATGGGCGCGGCTACTCCTACATGCGACTGGCCGAATGGAAACAAGCCGAAGAGAATTTCACGCTCGCCATCAAAGCCAATCCTCGCTACGCCAACGCCTATATGAATCGGTCTGCCGCCAGAGCCAAGCTCGGTGACGCCGCCGGTTCCGCTCAGGATTCAGCCATGGCCAAGCAACTCGGCGCGAAGTAAAATCAAACAATGGACCAGCCCAAAGCCCCACACAGGGAGCTCGATAACTGGTCCACTACGCTCTACTCTGAGCTCAAGCGTATCGCCGCCAATCAGCTCAAACTCGAGAAGGCCGGCCACACGCTCCAACCTACGGCGCTCGTGCATGAGGTCTACCTTCGTCTCGCTCAGTGCGATGCCGACATGGGCCAGCGCAGCCGGGTCCACTTCCTTGCCACAGCTGCGACGCTGATGCGCCAGATCCTCGTCAATCACGCCCGCACCCGCAACGCCCAAAAACGTGGCGGCGGCGCACTCAAGGTGACTCTCCACGAACACTCGGCAGTCTCGGATGACAGCGCCTTCGAGGTCCTTTCCCTCGACAACGCCCTCACTGCCCTTCAGCAGTCCGAACCCCGCAAGAGCCACATCATTGAACTTAAATTCTTCGGCGGCATGACCGAAGACGAAATCGCCGAAGCCATCGACATCTCCAAATCCACCGTCACCCGCGAGACCCGCCTCGGTCTCGCCTTACTCTACCGACTCCTCCAACCAGAATCCGCCTCGAACTCGCAATGACAGATTTCCTCCTCCTCGCAGCTTCACTCAGTCTTCTTCTCTTGGCCGCGCGATATTTCGTCGACGGCATATCGACAATTGCCGAGAGCCTCGGGGTACCAAAGATTGCAATCGGCATGACAGTTGTCGCCTTTGGCACAAGCACACCTGAATTGGTGGTCAACTCCATATCCGCCTATCAGGGTTCAACAGACTTGGCCTTCGGCAACATCGTTGGCTCTTGTCTGGTCAACGTTGGGTTTGTCCTGGGTGCGACGGCGCTGGTGCGCCCGATGAAAGTTGAGCACTCGCTGATTACCCGTGAGATCCCCATGCTGATCCTCACCGTCGCGACGATTGTCGTTCTGGCGAGCGACCGATTCTTGAACGCAGAAACGCAGGACGTTTGGCGGCGAAGCGACGGCTTGATCCTGCTCTTGTTGTTTTGCGTTTTTCTCTACTACACGACTCGCCAGGCAATGGCGGTAGACCGCTCCGATCCTTTCATTGCCGAGGTGAGTGACGAGGTGGCGCGCACCAAGCCAAAATCTCTGGGGCTCCAAATCCTCATCACGATCGCTGGCTTCATTGGCGTCTCCTTGGGCGCCAACTGGACGGTCGAATACGCCGTTAGTATTGCTCGTGGCTTCGGCGTTTCCGAGACCGTCATTGGCTTAACTGTCATCTCCCTCGGCACGACCCTACCCGAACTGGCCACGTGTATTCTAGCCGCCCGTCGTGGCGATGCGGATATAGCGCTCGGCAACATTGTGGGTTCGAACCTGTTCAATTTGCTTTGCATTGGTGGCATCGTCAGCACGATTCGGCCAGTCACCATTCCCGCTGGCGGTCACCTTGACCTCATCGTGATGGCGTTTCTGAGTGTTGTACTCTTACCCATCGCCATCCGCAGCGAAAGAACGATCACCCGCGGTGAGGGATCGTTCCTTCTCGTGGTTTTCGTCACCTACCTCGGCTACCGCGTAGCCGGCGCAAGCCTCTAAGCCGCCTGCGCCACCGGCCAGAAGCCCATCAACCGTTTCGTCAGCTGGGACTCCATCGACAGCAGCCGAACTACACCATCGATCGACGCCGTTCCGCGGTTCCTCTTGTACGCCGCCAGGAAGGCCTCGACCTCCGCGATCATTCGGGTTCGCGTCAGGTTGTTGAGGAAAAACTCGTCATTCGGCGGCAGTTTGGGGCTCACCGACTTCAGCATATTGCTATCCATCATGGCCGCAATCAGCGCCACTGCTTCCGTCCGCACAGAGTAAGCCATGTTCATGCCGTGCTTGCCATAAGCCAAGTGCATCATCTCTTTGTAGATGTATTGCTTGTACACTCTTCCCAGCTGTGCGGGATTTTGAGGAGTCCGCACGTAGATGATGTTGCCGTAGTCGTACTCCGCCATCACACGGAGATTCATGTCCCCAACCAGGAAAATGTGTTTCATCATAATCCGACGTACCGTGGCTTCGTTGATGTATGGAGCATCGACCATCGATTTGGCGGAAGGCAAGTACTCCTTGAAGTCGTCATAAGCGTGGGTCTCCACTGCTTGCCCCGGCTTCCAACCCTTCGGAGGGATGAAGACAATGCCGAACCGGTCTGATGAGTCGAACGAATAGTTGATTCCGTCCTTCGATTTCGTGCACCCCACCAGCTCTTGCAGATACCAGTTCACTTCCTCTGGATCCTTGGTGCCGTAGTTGTACTGAATGATGTCCCACGGGTCGGCAAAACCATACTTCGCCGCCATACTCACAAAACTGTCTCCCGTTCTCACGCGATGCGCTGCCGAAAACCCCTTTGGAGGGTGGCACCAGCGAACTTTTGCCGGTTTTTTCACTTTCATGATCTATTTCCTTTTCATTTGCCGCTATGGTTTAGGACGGATGTTTCGAACCGCTATTCCAGATAGGGGATTTCGAAAAGGAATCACGTCACAGAAGTTTTATGAATCAGCTTGTCGAAGATCTTTTTTGCGAAGCAATGAACCTGGATCCCGCCGAACGAGAACCTTTTCTTCTCAATGCCTCCGGCGGGCGGCCTTCTGTCGTCCACGAAGTCTTGCGGCTTGTCGCTGACGGGGAAAAAGCCGAATCGCTTTTCGCGAACTCAGTTTCCCGCCTCGCCTCCAGCCTTGAGCTCGCGCCCGGAACCCAGATCGGCGTCTACACGATCCGCCACAAAATCGGGGAAGGTGGCATGGGAGTCGTCTATCTGGCCGACCGTGCCGATGGCCAGTTCGATCAACGCGTCGCGATCAAACTCGTGCAGGGTGGCCCGGGCCTCGTTGGGCGTTTTCTGCGCGAACGCCGCATCCTCGCCCGCTTGTCACACCCCGGCATCGCTCGCCTCATCGATGGCGGCCTCACCGCCGAGGGCCATCCCTACATGGTCATGGAGTACTTCGAGGGCCAACCGTTTTCGACCCACTGCCAGTCGCTGTCCCTACGCCAGAAGCTTGAGCTCTTCCAGTCCATTTGCGCGGCTGTTGAATACGCCCACCGCAACCCGATCGTCCATCGCGATCTCAAGCCCGCCAATATCCTGGTTTCTGCCGAAGGCGCGGTTAAGCTACTCGATTTCGGCATCGCCCGCATTCTTGCCCCCTCCGCTCAAGGCGATCTCACCGGTGCCTCCCAGCAAGCCTTCACCCCTGACTACGCCAGCCCCGAGCAGATCCGTGGCGACGAAATCACCACCGCCGCTGACGTCTACTCCCTCGGTACGGTCCTGTTTGAATGCCTCACCGGCCAGAGCCCCCACCGCCTCAAAACCTATACGCCGCATGAGCTCACCGAGGTCATCTGCAATCAGCCCGCCCCCGCCCTCCAGCTCGGCAACGATCTTGATGCGATTCTTGCCAAAGCCCTCCGCAAAGAGCCGGAACGCCGCTACCCCTCTGTGGCTTCGTTCAGCGAAGATATCGGCCGCTTCCTCGACAATCGCCCGGTCTCTGCTCGTGCCGACAGTGCGCTCTATCGAACCAAAAAATTCGTGCGACGCCACGCCTTCGCTTCCGCCGCCGGTGTGATCGCCGTCCTCAGCCTCGCCGCCGGTCTCGGCGTCGCCACCTGGCAGGCGCGCGTCGCCAGTAACCGCTTCAACCAGGTCCGCCAACTCGCCCGCACCGTCCTGTTCGATTTCGACGACAAGATCCGCACCGTCCCCGGCGCCACCCCAGCCCGGGACTTCCTCGCCAAGACCGCCGTCGCCTATCTCGACAAACTCTCTGCGGAAGCCTCCGGCGATCGAAGCCTCCAGCTCGAACTCGCCGCCGCCTACGAAAAGGTCGCCGACGTCCAGGGCGAACCCGCCCGCCCCAACCTCGGTCAACGCAAGAACGCTCTCGCTAACTACTTTAAGGATCAACAACTTCTAGAGTCCAACCCCGCCTCCGACCCCGTCGCCCTCGCCCGCCTTCTGCTCAAGCGCCAGACGATCCTGGGCGAGAAACCCCTCCTCGATCAGGCCCAAACCATAGCCACTCAGGCTTGGAAAAACGAACCCAATCGCGAGGACGCGCTGGCCGTTCTGCTCCAGACCGAGCAGGCCATGGGGCAATATCAGAGCAACCGTTCCGAGTTCGATGCCGCTATCGCTCACTACCGTACAGCCACTGAACTGGCCTCCACCCAATCCAGGCGCTGGCCCGGCAACCGCGCCAACCTCAACCTGATCTCAAGCGACCTCCGCCTCGGCGATGCCCAACTCCGCAAGGGTGAACCCGGTGCTGCACTGGCCAGCTTCAATGACGCTCAAGCCGCCAATAACCGGCTTCTGCAAACCGAGCCAGACAACGTCGAGCACCTCCGCCGCGCCTTCAAAGTCAACCTTTTCCGTGGCCACGCTCTCGGCAATCCTGAGTACTTCAACCTTGGCCGCACCCCAGAAGCCAAAGCTGCCTACGAAGCTGCCATGGCGCTCAGCTCAAAGCTCCTCAGCGTCGACCCAGGCAATGCCCTCGCTCGCGGCGACTACTCCGATGCCGCCTGGGGCTTGGCCGTCAGCATCGCATCAACCGAGCCACAGCGGGCCCGGCAATTGCTTGAAGCTTCGGTCAAAGAGGCCAAAGCGGTTTCCGCCAAGTCTCCCACCACCCTCGCGTTTATCCACAACTCAGCCAACTCGCAGTACGCCCTCGCCAAAGTGCTCCGCAGCCTTGGCCAGCGCGAGCTGTCCACTCAGTACGTAACCGAGTCAATCCGCCTGCACCGCTCGATTGCCGCCGCTCGCCCCAAGCAGATCGGCCTGCGTCACAACCTGATGCCCTCCCTGACCTTGCAACTCAACCTGCAACTCGACCGCAAGGACATCCCGGCAGCCAGAGCCACCTGGAGCGACCTCGAAGCGATCATCGCTACCGTCGACCGCAAAGCCAGCAACTTCCGCTCCAAAGCCCCCGACATCGCCGCTGCCCAAGCTGCGGCTGCTCGCTTCGAACCTAAACGATAACTGCGACCACCGTTTATCATCAAAAGATACCGATGTCGCAGATTGAATACCCAAGCCGCGGCGGAATCACCGTCTCGCGTACCACTTCGAAGCTTCCCTATTTCAAAGGGCTGGTGAAGTGGCTTCGCGAACTCGACCAGAAGCGCGGCGTCTTCCTCTCCTCTGGATATGAATATCCAGGCAGGTATTCACGCTGGGACTTTGCCAGTGTTGCTCCGCCCATCGAGATCGTCGCCCGCGGGCGCGATATGGAATTCCACGCCTTGAACTCGCGAGGCGAGGTGTTGCTGGCCATGTTGGCCGGAGTGCTATCGAGCCATCCGCATTGGGAGGCGTTCACTCAAGAGCCCACGATTCTGCGCGGCTTGTTGAAGCCCTTGCCGGCCCTGTTCAGCGAAGAAGAGCGTTCGCGGCAACCTTCAGCCTTTTCGATTCTGCGTACCCTGATGCAGGAGTTTTCGAGCCCCGAGGTGAGCGATCTGTTCCTCATCGGAGCTTTCGGTTACGACCTGTTGTTCCAGTTCGATCCGATCGAATTGAAGCTGCCGAGAGAGGGCGTCAAAGACCTGCAGCTGTTCCTTTGCGATGAGATCTATCTGATGGATCGCAAGAAGGAAGTGATCGAACGCGTGAGCTTCGACTTCACTCTGGGCGGGGCGACGACGAAGGATCTGAAGCGACAGGCAGGCCCGGTGGCGAAGCCGGTGAAGCGCAAGCCGCGTCCGATTGAAGCGGACCACGAACCGGCTGAATACATGGCCAAGGTCGAGACCTGCCGGAAGGGTTTTAAGGCAGGCGACTTCTATGAGGTCGTGTTGCGACAGACGTTCTCGGCGCCTTACTCGGGCAAGCCGTCGGAGTTGTTCGAGCGGATTCAGGTGGCGAGCCCGAGCCCTTACGAGTTCCTGATCCAGTTTGGAGAAGAGCAACTGATCGGGGCTTCGCCGGAGATGTTTGTCCGGGTCGAAGGCGATCGAGTCGAGACCTGCCCGATTTCAGGAACTGCGAAGCGCACGGGCGATCCGCTCATTGATGCCGAGAATATTAAACAACTGCTCAATTCGGCCAAGGAAGAATCTGAGCTGACGATGTGTACCGATGTCGACCGCAACGATAAGTCGCGTGTCTGCTTGCCGGGTACGGTCGAGGTGATCGGTCGACGGTTGATCGAGAGCTACGCTGGGGTCTTCCATACGGTAGACCATGTGGTGGGGACGCTCGATCCGCAGTTCGATTCCCTCGATGCGTTCTTGACGCACATGTGGGCAGTGACGGTGATTGGCGCGCCCAAGAAGGCAGCGGCGCAGGCGATCGAGAACCTTGAGAAGACCGCGCGCGGCTGGTATGGCGGCGCGATCGGAATGATCAGCCTGTCGAGCGGAGATATCAACACGGGCATCTTGATCCGGACCGTTCACCTGAAAGACGGGTGGGCGAAGTATCCGGCCGGGGCGACGTTACTCTACGACTCAGACCCGGCGGCGGAAGAGAACGAGACGCGGATGAAGGCGACGAGTTTCTTCCGGGCTCTGGCGCCCAAGGCTACGGCCGCTCCGGCTAGCACGGCCGCCACCAAGCTGGCGCAGCCGGTGAAGATGATGCTGGTCGACAACGACGACTGCTTCATCCATACACTGGCCAATTATGCGCGCCAGGCGGGGGCCGAGGTGGTGACCTACCGCACAGGGTTTGACCTTTCGCTGATCGGCGAGATTCGTCCAGACCTGGTGCTGATGTCGCCGGGCCCAGGTCGACCGCAGGACTTTGGCGTGCCCCAGACGGTGCGCTACTGCGCGCAGGAAGGCATCCCTGTATTCGGTGTCTGCCTTGGCTTGCAGGGCATCGTCGAGGCCTTTGGCGGTGTGCTCGATGTGCTCGACTACCCGGTGCATGGCAAGCAGTCACAGGTCTCACATTCCAACCAGGGCGTCTTTGAAGGGTTGTCGAATCCGATTCTTGTCGGGCGTTACCACTCGCTGTATGCGCGCCGTTCGGCGCTGCCGCAGGAGCTTGAGATTACTGCTGAAACGGCGGACGGCATCATCATGGGCGTGAGGCACAAGACGCTGCCGATTGAGGCCGTGCAGTTTCACCCCGAGAGCATGTTGACGCTCGAAGGCAATACGGGATTGCGACTGATCGAGAATGCCATTCGCAGCCTCGCCAAACAGGCGCTTCGCGCTTAAGCTCGCGGCGTTCGCGGTGCTGGCCGCGGCCACATGGGTCTTCTATATCGACCTGTGCGGGCTTTATTTTCAATGCGGCTGCCGCAGCCTTTGGGCCGGGGGTGCCGCGCAATGCAACATTCATCAGGCTCACCTGAAACACTGTCCTGTTTGTATGCTTCCCACGTACGGATACCATTCGTTGGTTGCGACAATCTTGATCGCCCAGGGCTGGCTGATTCGGCGAGAAAGCTGGCTCTGGGCTGTTTTTTCGTTTCCGATCCTTGCTGGGGCCCAAGCCCTAGTCCTGGGTTGGTATCGTGGGTACTGGAGCTAGTCCCTCTTGCTCAAAGCCTTGTTACCCTTCATACTCAAACCTTATGGAAAGCTTTTTGCAGGACATTATTTTTTATGGCGTCTGCATGTTGATCGCGTACTTCCTGCTGAACGGCTCGGGCGGCGGCGGCAAGCGCGGCCGGCTGCCTGTCCCCTCCTAACCACACCATGACCGACGCCATCGTGATCGGTGGCGGCCTGGCTGGCCTTTCCGCCGCAACTGCACTCTCAAGCCTTGGTCTCGATGTACACCTGTTTGAATCGAAGCCCTTTCTGGGCGGGCGTGCGACGTCGTACAGCATTCCGCTGGCAGACGGGACGACCGAGGAGATCGACAACTGCCAGCACATCCTGTTGAAGTGCTGCGTCAATCTGATCGACCTGTATCGCCGCCTTGGCGTTGAGGATGGAGTTGAGTTTCACAAAGAGTTCTACTTCATGGAGCCGGGTGGGCGCGTGAGCCACCTGAAGCGGGGGATGCTGCCGGCTCCGCTCCATTTCACAGAGAGCTTTTTTGCGGCAACCTATCTCACCCTGGCCGACAAAATTACCTTAGGGCGGGCCATGCTCGCGATCTTTCTTGAGCGCAAGCGGAGGATGGATCTCGACCAGATCACGATGCTCGACTGGTTGCGGGAGAAGGGGCAGACGCCAAATCTAATCGAGCGATTCTGGCGGCAGGTTCTGGTGAGCGCGATCAATGTCGAATTGGATCAGATGGCGGCGTCGCATGGGTTTCAGGTGATGTGGCTCGGGTTTCTGGCGGCGAGCGATACCTACGAGATGGGTATCCCGAAGGTGCCGCTGGCGAAGCTGTATGGGGCGACGCTGAAGCACGTCACCGGGCATGAGAAGGCGACGGTGGAGCAGTTTGATCCCGAGCGCGGGATTTGTGTGGACGGGGTTTGGCATCAGGCCAAGGCATACGTGAGCGCGGTGCCCGCGGACCGGTTGGCGAAGCTTGTGCCGCAGTTGCCCATTGAATTTGGGGCGTTCGAGGCATCGTCGATTACCGGGATCCATTTGTGGTTTGACCGGCCGGTGACCGCGATGCCGCACGGGACGTTGCTCGACCGGAGCATACAGTGGTTCTACAACAAGGGCGAGGGGAAGTATCTGATGTTGGTGGTGAGCGCTTCTGACGCGATGCTGAAGATGCAACGGCAGGAGATTCTGGATCTGGCGCTGGGGGAACTTGGGGAGTTTCTGCCGGCGGTGAAGGAAGCACGCGTTGTGAAGGCGCATGTTGTGAAAGAGCCAAAGGCTACATTTCGAGCCAAGCCTGGGCTGGAGGCCAAGCGGCCCGAGGCGAGGACATCGATTGCGAATCTGTTTCTGGCAGGGGACTGGACGCGGAGCGGCTGGCCCGCGACGATGGAGGGGGCGGTGCGCAGCGGCTATAAAGCGGCCGAAGCGGCCAGTACGTACCTGGGGCGGCCGGGGCGGTTTTTGATCCCCGATGTGGCCTAAACTGAAACTATGACCACCCGTCGTGAAGCTCTTGCTCTGGGCGCACTGTTCGCCGTCCCGGCCTTTGCCGATACCCCGATGACCAACCTCCGGATCGAGGTGTCGAACGATATTGGAAAGCCCGTGGACCGCGCTGGAGTTGTGGTGCGGTTTATCAAAGGCCGAAGTGTGTCGAAGCTGGGTAAGAAGGTGATCAAGAGTTGGGAATTGCGGACGAATAGTGAGGGATGGGTGAAGATTCCGCCGATTCCGCAAGGCGAAATTCTGATCCAAGTGATTGCGCGCAATTACCAGACGTTTGGGGGCACTTTTGACGTCGGTGAGGAAGAGCGGACCATTCAGATCAAGTTGTTGCCGCCGCAGAAGCAGTTCTCTTCGCATCCGGACATGCCGACCGAGCCGGCCAAGAAGCCTTAGGCGCATTGGGTTCGCTTTTTCAGGCGGCTTCGAGCGATGGAGCGGGGTGAATTGGGTTCGTTATTTCGCTTTGCAGATTGAGGCCGTGGTGGATGGCGAGGCCGAAGAAGAGGGCTTCTTCCTGCTTGAGTTCGTGGGCGCGTAGCTTGGCCGTGGGAAGCGCGGGAGAAATGTTTTCGTCGAGTTCGACGTCTTGTAGCTCAGTGTGGATCTCGACGGCAGCGAGCCGATCGACCTGAAGCTGGGAGAGCTGTTTGAAGGCTTTGAGGGCGCGACGCTCGAAAAGGGCACCTTGTTTGACGAGGCGTTCCATTTGAATGAAGAGGTTCTGGTTTTCGGGGTTGGCGAGCCAGCGGTCTTGCGCCTCAGATTCGAAGCGTTGGGCGCGGAGCGACTGGAAGGTTGCGTAGGCGTATTGCTCGAAGACAACTTCTTCAGCGGGGCCGAAGGGGGCGATTTGCTGGAATAGCTGTTCGCGCAGTGCCTTGTATTGGGTTCGTTCTTGCGGGTTCGAGGCGAAGAGCGCATCGGCCGAGGCGTTGAGGCCGTGGCGGAGTGAGTTCTTCGCGGATTGCTGTTTGCCCTCGGCGGTGCGCGGGCCGGTTGATTTCTGGGCATTGAGCAGATTGGCTTTGATTTGGGAGTTGGAGGCCATGGCCGTAGAGTTCCTTTAGATCGGGATTTGTGTGGAGGTAAGTCCGGGTTTAGGATAAGGGGTCAGGGTGGGGGTGTTTGGGGTGCGTGGCGGCTAAGTGGCTGATTTGCTGGGAAAAATAAAAATGGAATGTCTGTGAACGACTTGCAAAATGTTTTTGATTTGCGGTTGACTTTCCCCGCTGCGGCAAGTAGGCAGCCTGCGCCTTCGATTGAGCTTGGCTTGGCGAGAGGTTTTCTGTTTTTTGCCCGTTTC
>Ga0194133_10001778_pt1 | contig 35769 bp, 29 predicted proteins | sample TA2KigOf40mmetaG_FD_155448 | JGI IMG/M metagenome (GOLD analysis project Ga0194133, IMG submission 155448) | Freshwater microbial communities from Lake Tanganyika, Tanzania - TA2015055 Kigoma Offshore 40m | ecosystem: Environmental > Aquatic > Freshwater > Lake | place: Tanzania: Lake...
TTTTTCTAAATGTTGTGAATGTTCCTTTATCCATTTAGCGGCTTTCTGATCTTCCATTATTGATGATCGATTATTGTTATACCATTACTAAATATTTTTTTTTTGTGTTTAACAAATTATGCATAAAGTTTCGTGGAAGATTCATGTCCCGTCACACGTTTGATGAAACTGTCGCCGTCCAGCAGTTCCTTCAAATTGTCCATGTGTTTGTCCCGGTGTCGAAACAAGAAATTCACAATGGCTGCCATGGGGAGCTGCTTCTCCTTGATTGCGGCGTAGAATGTTTTGAACGCGTCCGTTAGTGCATCCGTGGTTCCATAATACTTGGACCCCAACATGTCGCGGAACAACTTCTCAATCTCCGTCTTGCTGGGATAGTTCAGCTCTATAATCATGTCGGTGCGCCCTTGACGCAATAGCGCAGGGTCCAGCTTCTCAGGATGATTCGTCGTGATGAACACAATGAGTCCGTGTTTGAACAGCACGCCGTCCAAAATGTTCAGCAAGTTGCTGAACGTGAACGTCGGCGTTTCCACCGATGTGCGCTTCTCAAACAAGCAGTCGATGTCTTCGAGCAGAAGCACCGTCTTTGGGTCCAAATTTCGAAACGAACCCTGAATGGTTGCATTGTCCATGTCGCGGCTGATACTCATGATGCCCAGGTTGTAGTGAATCTCATTGCAAAGTGCTTTAATCAAGCTCGTCTTGCCGCTGCCGGGAACACCTGTAAGCAGATACGTCTTTTTATACGGAATGCCGAACGCATCGTATTCTGCCTCGTTGTTCAAAAATTCGGTCAGGTCATCCATGATGCGCTTCTTCATGCGTTCGTCCATGTACACCGTATTCAGCCGGCGCACGGGGATGCGGCTATACGTATTCCACTCGCTGTACTTATTGGTCACAGAAATGCGCAACTTCTGCTCGGTCGTGTTGTCAGTCTCACATGCAAGTTTGTAAAACTCCACAAAAGAGTCAGGTGTCGGAGTGCGAATCAACATCCGACGAAAATAAGCGATTCCGCTACAGCTGGTGTATTTGGGGGTGTTCTCTTCTTTGTAGTCAATTTGAAATTCGTGTTTTTGATTCTTGGCATCTGTGAAAACAAAATCGTAGGAACCGGTTCCAATATGCATAAAAAGCGAATTCAGTGGATTGAACAGCGATGATTCACCAACGATTTCGCCATTTTCTCTCCGAATTCCAACTGCATAACCATTTTCTTTGACCTCTTCTTTAACTTTGACCTCTTCTTTAACTTTGTCTTCTTCTTTGACTTCTTCTTCCTTGACTTCTTCCTTTGTTTGCTCTTTTTTTAATTCAGATTCCTTTAGGCAAATGCTTTTGACTGCATTGTATGCTCTGAGGTTGAAATATTCATGAATCTCCATGCGCACTGGGGTGTCGTGGTTCCCGTGTGTCTTCAAGTCAGACACATTTTTGAACAAGTATGATAAAATCCGTTCGTGGTAAAAACGTGGTATTTCATGTTCATACATGGAATCTGATGCGGTCATTGTCTAAGGATGTGTAGATACTACGTCATACTCATGGAGTGCCTTTAAATGCATTCAAAATAAGTTTAGCGGCAGCATGTGGTAAATAATGTGTGGCAATATATCATTGTTCAATGTCAGAAAACTTTAAAAACAATCTTGCAAAACCTTTAGAATATACAGCATCTTTGGAATATTTCTTGATGCGGAAGGGCGAAGAGTGTGAAGCATGGTCCAAACTCCATTTGATGTCTCATAAGAAGTTCAAAACGAGAGAAACCATGTATAATTTGCCAATTATTACAATCACTGCATTCATTGGATTTGTATCCGGTCTTAATTTGAATTATGAATACATTCACCTCATTCTAGGAGGAATGAGTTTATATGCAAGCCTGCTCAAAAGCTATTTTACGTATTTGAAAATCAGTCAAAAGAGTGAAAATCATCGAATTGCCTACATACAATATGGTCAAATCGCAAACGAGATTCGCGTAGAACTTGCGCTTGAACCAAGCATGCGCAAAGAATCCAGCGGATTGGTTGACTTAATACGCATAAAAATGAAAAATTTATTGGAAGTGTCTGAAATCATTGACAACGCAACCATTGATGAATATCTCTCAAAGTTGGACAAGACAAAACAAACAAATGTGCTGCATTGGTTTACAAAAGAACGACAAGCCGCCACGCATGAAACAAATCCAGATGAGATGATGCTGGGCAGACCCCCTGTTTTGAAACTGGCCAATCGAATTGAATCTTATGTGGATATAAACGAGAAAGTGGTTTTGAATAAACATGGCAAATCAAGACTAGGACTAACCACAATGAAGACGGTTGTTCCGATCGGTAGTGCGACTCCATCGGAAGACCAACTGGAACTGGAAATAACGGAGACCGACGACACTGCTGTAAAACATGAAGTGTCCGGAATCATGGTATAGGAAATTAATTAACCATTACACATTGCTTAAAAATTATAGTCATTCTCATATAGAAATGAATATAATTGTTGAATGTCCGCATTGCAGCGGAACGGTTGTCATAGAACAAATAAACTGCGCCATATTTCGCCACGGCGTCCACATTTCCAACGGAAATCAAATGAACCCACACGAATGCAAAGAAGTGTGCGACAATCTTGCATCCACGAACCAAATCTATGGATGCGGCAAACCATTCAAACTCACAAAAAATGAAGATGGAACGTACTTGGCGAGAGATTGCGAATATATTTGAAATTTGAACATTTGAATTGAATATTTGAATGAGCTAACTCAATACTCCGGCGTGTGCTTTTTGAACAAGCACCCATGCGGAGTTATGCCGACCATTTCATTAATGACGGCTGCGTTCTGAAACTTGCAGTTTGACAACCAAACTTTCACAATACAGAAATTCTTTTTGGGAGAAATTGTTATACCGTTCACCACTGGCAACAACGCTTTATTAGGCGAAATGCTGTTCCCCACCACTGCATATGTTAGTTGCCGCCAACAATCTTGCACATCTTTATTGCTAACCTTGTATGAGAAACATCCACCATTCCGGTTTCTAACATCTTCCCAAATAGGCGTGATCCCTTCCCTCATCAAAAACAGCATGCAGTTCATGACCAACTTGGGCGGAAGCATTTCGGTCACACTTACAGCTTGTTCCACCGTGTTGAAATCATACAATTTTATATAGCTTTTCAAGGACCAGTCCGTGTCGTGTGGAAGATGACACCACAATGTCCATCCACTAGACAACGCATGATGCGATTCGGCAACGCATGCATTGCCATTGACGTCGCATGATTCGGGTGCGTGGGGTACGGAAGAGGAAGAGGCAGATGAAGATTCCTTCATGTTGTTCTCAATGTACATAAATTAATGCTACTTTTTAAATTGATTTGTTCATATTTTATTTTTTCTACTAAAAATGGATCGAACCGGTGGGTTTGGAATCGGAATTCTTCTTGCATTTCGAGTGTATTGAAAATGTCTGTAGTATGCATTGGCATGTTTCAGTCGCGCGTTGACCGTTATGCTATGAACCGGATGATGTGCATGCACTTTGTATATTTGTTTGTTTCGTATTGTGTAATTTTTGTGCATTTTTTTCAAAATATCTTTATTTTTTTCCTGAGTAATCATGTTCATTTTTAACTTGACTGCGTCATTTATTCTGCATACCAGTTTTATTTTTTCATCATTGTTCAAATTTGTCGAAACCAATTTTGCCACAATATTTTGCGGGTTCAATGTTTCAACCATCATGTTGTTCACCATCATGTATGTGTGATTTTTCAACAACACATTGTACAAATAGTTCTGCTTGTAGCTAACATAGTAAATGTTGTATTTATTAACAAACCGGAACGCCGGAATCAACTTTCTTCGATGCACAATGCAGTGCTCCAAACTCACATATGTGCGCATGCTTGGAATGTTATGACCGAGCGATCCTTTTTCAAAGCACACCAACTTATTGAATGGGCTTATGGTTTTCGTAATTGCAATCACATCCTTGCCCCGGATAGTGTTATTACCGGGTTCTATTTTTTCAATTGGGATGCTTCCTTGGTCTGTTAGAACAGGTGTTCCAGCCGGGAAGCAAATGGGTGCAATTGGAACTGGAGGAGGATTGGGTGGAAATCCAAAGTATCTGGCAAGCACAAAATAAAACGTTTCCGGGGGGTCGTCCGGCACAATGGCGGCAGTTCCACCCACAAGTATTTTCCCGTCAGACTGTATTTCCACAGAATATCCAATTTCGGTCTCAGTAGATACTAAATTTGATAGTATGTACCCTAACCCAGCAATTCCAAGTGTCGTGTCCAAGGCGCCATTTGTATCGAAACGCGCAAGTGAAAACCCCTCAACTGTTGGAGTATTATATCCACCAACTATCACTATTTTGTCGTCATTCTGCAAAGCAATGCTATTCCCTATGCCACCATAATTAGGACCCACCAAATTGAATGCAGGAGACAAATCCAATACGGTTTGTCCATTCACTCCAAATGTGGTGTCAAGCACGCCAGATGTTGTTGCACACGCAATTGCCATGCAAGAATCGCCGCTAGGCTTGCTCGAAAATCCACCTACAATTATTCTTCCATTGCTGTCAATTTTCACACCATTCACATAGTCGTTTGACCCTGAAAAAAATGAAGGCACCACCAGTAAGCCCGGATAAGTTCCCGAAGCATTGAATGTTGTATCCACTAAACCAGTCGAAGTAAACCGAGTGATTATAAAATTTTCAAGCACAGATGTTGTTTTTCCACCCAAAACCAAACTTCCATTGCTTTGTATTGTCAATGAATTTCCAATTTCATCATTCGCAGAATTAAATAGTTGATATACGAGTCCACCTGTGCCAAATGAAGGGTCTAATGCTCCTGTGCTGGTGTATCTTGCAAGTGCTAAATAACTTCTAATTGGAGCAGGTAGTATTTTTCGCACAGTTCCTCCAATTACGAATTTACCGTCTGGTTGCAAAACAATTGAGTGTGAATACGCACGATCAAAGGTCAATCCACTGGCATTGAAATTAGGTCCAGTTGTAATGACAAACCCGTTTGTGCCAAAACTGGTGTCCAGTGCCCCCAATGCATCGAACCTTGCAACAAACATGGCTTCAAAGATTGGATTCCCCAAGGTTCCAGTCACCACAATGTAATCATTTGCCTGCAAAATCATGTCATTCACAAAAAGAGATGCTGTTCCAGCAGGAGGTGGCTGCAGTGTTCTACCAGATGTTCCAAATGCAGTGTACAACGAACCATTCGTGTTGTAGCATGCCAATGAAATATCATGTTCATTGGTGTATACTGAATAACCAGCCAGTATGATTCTATTGTCTGAACGTATGGCAAGAGATACGCCACGGTCATTTGAGGTAGGCTGTGGGGTGGGCAATGGTGGTGTGTTAAAAACAGTTGTTAGCCAACCATTTGGTGAGTTGAATGTTGTGTCTAAATCTGATGCCATGATATCCGGTTGTCTAAAATATCATTGCATTATATTTTTTAAATGTCATTGAATAAATCATTGGATAAATCATTGGATAAATAATTGGATTAACTCATAAATTTGTCATCTTCATTTTCATTTTTTTGGTAGAAGTTGCAGATGGTTTATGGTTTGACACAATCTCTCGCCCAGAACGCGCTTGCAACAGTTGTATCTGGATTCTCAACCATGCAGGGATCGGCCAGCGCCTGCGTTGCAAGTATTGCAAGTATGCTTGAATCCATGCAGGTAATGCAATTGGTGCAGGAGCAGGAGCAGGTGCAGGTGCAGGTGCAGGAGCAGGAACAAAAAACACGAGTTCTTCGGGATTCAAAGGATTTCCCGATGTTATGCTTGTCCGCTGCGTGAATTGTCCAATTCGTTCCCGGCAACACACGTCCTTCAACAAATGTTTCCATTTGTATGTGGATGCAGAGTTTGCTTTGAGAGATTCCAACAAACAGTGCGTCAGTGCACCTGCTGCTTTCCCACCCAAAAATGCATCTGCACTGGTTTGTGAATCCTGGCACCCACTGATGCAAAACACGCTTCCCGCCGTTTTTGCATACCGTTTGTATTCATAACTGGTTTGACGCAGAGCCCACGCGTTGGGTTCATAGCTGGACGGCAGTCCGCTTGACGAATTGATCAAATAGCTGCTGTCATCATATTTGTATCGCAAATCGCATCCCGTCCCACTGTGGCACATGTCCAACACTGCGTACAAACGAACTCCTGCTGGTACCAGTGCCGTCAAAGAACTCCGTATCACATCGTCTGTTATGAATCCAACACTGTTGTAATCCAGCGGACAAATGCACGAATCCGCACCACTTTCTTCATCCCCGTTGGTGTCGCGCTGTAAAGCGCCGTGTCCCGAATAATGAAACCAAAGCTCGTCCCCACTTCGCACGCCCTGCAACAATTCTTTGAAACCAGTCAGTATGTTGGCGCGCGTCGGTTTTCGGGAAGTTGCATCACTCATGACAATCATGGACTGGGATGCATAGCCACGCGCACTTTGCAAATACTCCGCAACATTGTTGATGTCATTAATACAACCGTACAGCTGATTTGGGGTTCCAGTGTAGTTGATTCCAACCAATAATGCACGCTTCATTTGAATTTTATGACATTTGGTGCTATTTTATTTTTTTCAAATACTTCAATGAAAAAAAGCATTTGAAAAAGAATCAAATTTTTATTGTGTCATAATCGTATCGTATTCGGATGAAATAGTCATCATCTTGTTGAAACCCTGGAGACAACGCGGGATAGTCGCTGTATTTGTAAGCCGCCATATTTGCAAAATGGTAGTCATCTGGATTTGTGGGTCGTGAATACAAATTTGTCTTTGATATGTAAAACACAGACACTTGTTTTGTTTTGTTGCCGTGTTGAACATTGCAAACATCGCGGCGTATGATGTATGTGTCATTGTTTCGCACATGATGTGCGTAATTCAGCACCATGAGTTCCGTCATGTGAATGTCCAAAATTTCTTTGTATTCCATTTTCAACATGTTTGCATACATTGTTGTTGCATGCACTTTCCTCAGGTTGACTGGCGGATAAGAATGCATTTGATTTGAATTTGAATTATTAAACATATGCAATCTATCTTTAATAATGTTGGCAAAAAAAAATATAAGTATGAAAATTCAAACTGCGAAAGTTAAACCAAACCAGAGTCATGCACTTCAAACCCGTCAGCACACACACGCAAATAATTGCATGGTTGCAGAGTGTGCAGATTTGCATTATTGTCAATGCATTTGATTGTGTAGTTGCATGCATTCAAAGTGGCGTCATCCACTGCACCTTTTAGCTGCAAGTCGACACCATGGTTTTTGCGAACAAACCACTTCAAAAATGCAGGATCCAGCAACTTATTTCCCAGCACGTAGAAATTGTCGGGGCTTGCCAAGTTCAATTCATATTCGGATTCTCCATGATGCAACACGATTTCCATCATGCGATGACTTACTGGCACAAACTTTCGTTCGTAAAAATACGAACCATCGTTGTCCCGTGGAAAACCATCATACTTGACTGTGTACATGCACATTGGAGTGTCGCTTGTTGCAGTCTCTGCTGTGGGAACCTGACACAACACAAAATCAAACTTCAATGTGTGGTTCTCCGCCTGGCACACTTTCTCTCGGAATTCAGTTTCATCATCTGATGCTTCTTCCTCATCATCAGCGCCCTCAGCGCCCTCAGCGCCCTCAGCGCCCTCAGACTTGTCTTCGTCTTCGTCTTCGCCTTCGTCTTCGTCTTCACCTTCGTCTTCGTCTTCGTCTTCGCCTTCGCCTTTGTTTTCGTTTTCCGCGGTTTCATTGCCACTAGTTTCAGAACATTTGCACACATTATCCGCATCACATGCATTGGGCTTGTTGTCAGCAACACTGTCGCCATTTGCCACATCGTTCAAATCAACATTGATCAAATCATCCGACTCAGAATCATGCGTCTCTTCAACGTGTTCCAATAAATGTTCAACCAATTCATGGATGCACGCATGCTCGTGTAATTCAATGCCATCTTTTATAACACGCACATACTGATAATCATCCACATCGGAAGCGCCCGAACAAGTCTTTGAATTGGGCACTCCAGCCAACAACACCACTTGTTCCTTCAAAAATGAAAATGCGCCATGTGCAACTGGCACAACGTATCTTGTCGTCAATCGTTTCATCTGCGTGAAAATGCAAACACATCCCCATCCAATTTCCACTGCAATGTCAAACCAATTCTCTGCAGTGAATGTTTTATAAGCATACAGTCCAGCTCCAACTGCAAGCACCGTGTACAACTGCACACTGATTATCTCATGCAATTCTTTTTCGGTGCAACCCACCAATTTTCCAGATGCATCATACGTGCTTGTAATGCAACTCATTGTAGTTGACTGCTGTTAACGTAGTTTGTGTATTGGGTTTTGATACACAACATTAAAACAACATTTTTATATTGTTTCAATTTAATTATAATATACGCAATGCACTATGCTGGTTGGTGAAACAATACAACGTTGCATTTTGAGTGTTTTTTGCACAACGGTGGTTCTGAAGTCGACTGAATTGCATTCAGCTTGCATCTTTTCCCTTTGTTTTCACCACTTTGAACTTCCGCGGCGCACTTGACAAATGATGCTTTTTTGCGCGCAACTTTGTTGATTGATTTTGGCTTCATTGCAGCCCTGTGGTGTCTCAAACAATAGGGTCTATCATCGTGTTCATAAAACGCATTTGCATTGCATGCCTCAATATGACATTTGACTCCTGGCATGCACATGTGTGCCGGTGAGTTCACTCCAGCCAACCGTTTGATGACAGGATGTTGACCAATGAACGGCAACAACTTATTTGTAATGGTTCGACAGTATGGGCATTTGATTTGGTTCACATCTATTTTTTCATGATAGTTGTGGATTCCCATGCGTCCTTTTTGACGCAAAACCTCTTGGTACAGCGGTTCATAATTGAATTTGTGTCCACATTGCAGACACACGTGAAATGAATTGAGCGGTTCATTTGTGATTAAGCATACATTGTTGTCATCTGACGACGATGATGCCGACGGTGGCAAAACAGTCGTTTGTTGTTGCATGGTTTTGAGTGCCTCAAAAAAATCCAAGTGGAGGTCATCTTCCACTTCATATTTTGCATTTGATTGCATTTTTTAAATATTTTAGGATGGATGATACTGATGTGGTTTATTTAAAATAAAATAAAATGTCTTTATACGTTTATATACGGATATACTTCATTTTATTTTACATGGTTTCCAAAGACACATGGGGTCCTGCCACATGGACCTTGTTTCATACTTTGGCTGAAAAAATAAATGATGAACATTTCAATGAAACAAAAAAAGACATCTTTTCATTCATAAAACGAATATGTTTCAATTTGCCATGTCCAGATTGTGCAGCACATGCCACTCAAATTATATCAAAAGTCAATTCAGACAGCTTTCAAAATAAACAACAACTGAAAATGTTTTTGTTGAGTTTTCACAACTCAGTGAATGCACGAACTGGCAAGCGACCATTCACGGTTGAAGAATTAAATGCAAAATATGTGAGAGCAAATACGTTTGTGGTTGTTCCATATTTTATCAAGGTGTTCTCTCATCGCAACACAAATGTTCGGCTTTTGGTCAACAGTTTTCACAAGGACCTTTTGATAAAAGACTTTATCAAGTGGATGAGAGAAAATGCATCCAAATTCAGAAAATGACCTCGAAATTTAGCAGGCATGCATTTTCAAAATTCAATATATTATGTGCATTAATTTTAATGACATCATATAATATCCATAATATATACATACACAAACCATGAAATCAACGAAAAAAAGAACCTCGCGATGCAAACGATGCAAACGATGCAAAACAAATCGACGACACAAACATGTCAAAGGTGGCATGCGTCGAGCTGCCACTCAAACTGCAAAAACAGTGTTTGAAGGAGTTTTTGGAAAAGGGCCTGACCGCGTTGAAAAAATATATCAACTTGGACAAGCAGTTGTAGAAGGTGCGACAAAGGCAACTACCACAAAAGGGGCACAGGTTGCTAATTATTCAAGACGTTCATTTGAAGACATTGCACCACCATCGTTTGACATCAGAAACGTTGAAAATACAATGACATCTCGCATGTCTTCGCATGATCATGATTCTGATGAAAATAAAAACCCCAATTACAAAACGCCAAAAAAACCAACATCATCACCAACTGAACCAAAGCTAGCATTACGCCAAAGACAATCACAAACTCCCAGTACACGCGCGAAGCGTTTGGGCTTAATCGTGGCTCCCACCGTGGGCCAACCCACTCCATTGGCCACAAGATTGTCATTTGATGATGACTACGAGTAAGTCTAACTTGGATTGACCATTTGTTTTGCAAGAACGGTGCGCGTCTTGGAACCAACTGAACACTTGGACTTGCCATCACAGTCGTCGCACGAACATCCACTAAAGTCATAGAGCCCGGCCTTTCCCATTATGCTTTGAGTCGCGTAAAACCCACCAATGCCGCCAAGCAAACCCATCAACAACATGCCAATGTATGTTTTTGAACCCAATGTGCTGCACAATCCTCCCAGAAACACAATAGCATCAATGAAAACAAGAATAATCAGGCTGACAATGATACCAATCAATGTGTTTGCATCCACACGCTTCGAAGCCTGTATGCAAAACACAAGGTAAGCAATCGTGTACCACAAAAATGCGGTTGTGAATTGTTTGCAATCCAGGTTTCCACTAAATGCTATTAAAACCATTGAAATGAGAGAAACAAAAATGGCGCCTATTAGATGTCCCAAGCATTTGGGAAAATTCCGGTTGACCAAGCATACACCAACCGCAACTCCAGAAATCAAAAGCGGAACCGTCTGATTGAACGATGATATACCAATGACTTTATCCAACAATTCATACACAGTTGTGAATGCGTCATCTACACTTACATATTCTTCATTAAGTGACATCGCGTCTAGTATGTGTGTTGTGTGCTGTGTGTCTTATATCTATATATAATATACTTAAATATAAAATTGTCATGATAAACACTTGAGCCCATTTACGCATTTGTTTCTTTGCAATATGGGCATTCCCAGTTATTTTGCCCATGTGCTAAAAAAATACCCTCGTGTCATAAAGCGCATTTCCGAACTTCCATGCATAAACAATTTGTACCTTGACTGCAACGGCATGATTTACGACGTGGTTCGTCAAATGCAGTTTTCACCTGAAAAACAAACCGAATATGAAACCGAATTGTTGCAGCGCATCTGCGACAGCATCGACGCTTGTATTGCAATCATGCGTCCCACCAGCAGTGTATTCATTGCGTTTGACGGTGTCGCCCCCGTTGCCAAACTCAACCAACAACGCGAGCGCCGCTACAAGTCTTGGTACTTGGGAGAAATGGAATCGCAACGCCGACGCGACATCAATGCGCAGACCGGCATGAAAAAACGCTTTCACATTGAACCGCCTAAACCCGCCTGGAACACGTCGGCCATCACACCCGGCACCAAATTTATGAACCTGCTGCACAACAAACTCGCCGAACATTTCGATGCATCAAATCCGGCTGCTCTCAATGCTCGATACAATTTGAGCGGAGGAGCCGGCATCATTTTGAGCAGCAGCAAGGAACCGGGAGAAGGAGAGCACAAGCTGTTTGAATACATTCGCGAACACGCTGCAGAACATGCCGCGGCAACCACGGTCATCTATGGTCTCGATGCAGACTTGATTATGTTGTGCATGTCGCACCTACACATCTCGCGCGGCATCTACTTGTATCGTGAAACTCCTGAATTTGTTAAGTCAATCAATGTTGCTCTGGATGAAAAGGAGAGATATTACATGGATATTCCGGAATTTGCCGATGCAATTGTGGAGCAGCTTTCGTCATCGAAATGCACCCCGGTTGCTGCAATGGACAAAGTCATGGACTACATATTTATTTGCTTCATGCTGGGCAATGACTTCATGCCACACTTTCCGTCGATCAACATTCGCACCACGGGCATTGCCACCCTGTTAGAAGCATATCGCGCAACAATTGGTCCCAATGAAACCATCACCGGGAAGCAAACTGATGGCACTCATTGCATTCATTGGCCGCACTACAAGAAACTCATTGCTGCCCTAGCAACACAGGAACTCACGCTGATTCGCAAAGAGCATTCGACGCGGGACCGACAAGCCCGGCACATGCGCGACACGGACAAAGAAGATGACGTCATGCACGATGTGCTCATGCTGCCGATGACGCAACGCGACGTGGAACGCAGCATCGACCCATTCGCTTCCGGGTGGGAGCGCCGATATTACGCTAAGCTGTGCGACATTAAAACTGATGCAGAAATCCCTGCATTGTGTCGCAGTTATTTAGAGGGCATGCAATGGACGTTTCACTATTACACCCGCGGATGCATTGACTGGAAATGGACATATGTCAACCACTACCCGCCTTTGTTGTCTGATTTGGTCCAGCACATTCCTGACACTGCTGCCCACGTTTTTTTGCAGGTTAAACCAAAGGACCCCATTCGAGATGTAGTACAACTATGCTATGTGCTGCCTAAAGCAAGCCATGCACTGCTGCCACCTGCAGTGGCGCGCGGACTCATGCGAAGCAAATTGGCGTCCAAGTATGCAGATGATGGCGGCTATGATTTCAAGTGGGCATACTGCAAGTATTTTTGGGAGTGCCACACTGATCTGCCCGCACTGGATTTGAGAGAATTGGAGGAAATTGTGAAAAAAACGGATTAATGTGCATGCATCATGATGCACTCACACTTCCATCGCGTTTAATGGCGCGAAAGCATTTGATCAATTCGTTGTGGATGACCGTGTATTCCTGGTCTTCATCTTCTATCATCATGACTGGTTCCAGCGCTTTCAAATTGGAATAAAAACACTGGCAATCTGCGTTTGTTATTTTTTTAGAACTGCAACATTGTTCATACACTTGGTCAATGTTGTGCCGAAATTCTTTGTGTCGCAAGGTCATTTGTGCATCGTAGGTTGATGCGTCCATGTAATTTAGAAGAGTTGCCATTGCGCTCATGGTGGCGTCAAATGAAATGGAATTCATTTATGAAATTTTAAATAATATTGCAATATGTTATACTGTTTTTAATACATTATTGCCTGGTTTTATAATGGCTGCAGCACTACCGCCACAAGATTGTTCGATGTATCATGGCGTTCCCATTCTTCCAGCCGAATTGCAACATGAATGTTTTTGTGATCCGCCGCCATCTCGTTTCATCTTCGATGAAATGACTTTTTTCAAAATATGTGGACACCAGTTTTACCAGTCTGGTGACACCCGACCATTTATTCCGCGCGCCGACAAATTTATTAGATTTGCATCAAATCAAAAAAATTTGCAACCAATCGATGCGATTGCAGCAATGAATGCAATTAGTCAGGCTGGGTTGGTCGAGTGCACTGAACTGAAAAAATCCAATGATTTTAAGATATTTTGCAATGATTCGGATGAGTCAAACATGAGAATGAAAATATTTTGTGCATTTGGAAAGTTGCATTGTTTTTTGAACACAGCAAAGGTCAAATTGCTCGTAAGAGGAGGAATGGCATTGCGAATGCAATTGAAAAATAAAGAAGAAAGTGACTTCGTGAAAATGGCACCATCATCTGACATTGATGGCGTAGTCATTGTGGACAGCTCAGTTTCGCAACCTGATTTTGACCAATTTAAAGAAACGTTTATGAAACTGTTGGTCTCATCTATTCCACAAAGTGTGTCATTGGTTTGCAGCACCGCAGCTGGCGATGAAAACACCATCAAGGTAAAGTTTAAAACTAAATTTGGTGCAACTTATGAAATGATTGACGTTTCGTTCAAACGTCCAGATGACCCAGTCATGCAAATTTATGAGAATACTTTCTACAAATATGTACAAGTTTACCCGGACATGTTGCCTTGTGTCTGGCATTTTCCAACTAGGAATCGTTTGCGTGAAGAGTACGAGTATGTGCTTGGAAATTTGCATAAAGCACTCCCTGTTTCGGCGGCAGCTTCAACCCCTGAACAGCATAAATTGTTGAGAGACTATGATAAATTTTCAAAAAAATGGCAAATGGCTAAAACTGGATTTGGATTAGGTGGCAAGAAAAAATGCACTATCAAAAAACGTCATATTAAAAGACGAACACGACGCATGCGGAAATAAAGACTCTTGGATAAATGAAAAAATTGAACTTGTTTTCATTGTTTTAATGAAAACAACAAAGAGCATTGTGTAATAGGAGATGCAATACATGTGGACAAGAACTCCTCCATCTGAGCCAGAACAAGAAAAGGAACCAGAGCCGGAGCCAGACAAATGTCCGATATGCTTGCACGATATCAAAAAGGTAAACGTGTCCATCACGGTTTGTGGCCACACGTTTTGCACCTCGTGTTTGTTGTCATCCCTTACAAAAGACAACCGGTGTCCGTTGTGTCGTGCAGAACTGGAACCAACGCGTTTGAAAATCGACCCCATAACGGTTTCGGCTGCAACTGAACTCATTCGACAGGAAGAAAGAGTTGTGAAACTGATGCGCAAAATTGAACTCATTCAGTCATTTGGCGGACACAATGGACGAAGCTCCATGATGTTCTCTCTTTGCAGAGAATTTGCCTTTGCAACAGCACATGCAATTGCACGATGGCAAAACACAAACGGTGCATATGATCAGTCATGGGAAGATTTTGATTCGGATGAAAGCGACGATGATGAAAGCAATGATGATGAATAATGAATGACAAGTGAATTTGAAAAAACGTTGCCAAAATGCAAGTGTTGTTTTTCAAAAATAAGAAATGCCCAAAAATGGACATCCAATTTTTTGCGCCATGTCCCAAAAATGCGAAAACCTTTTTTCCGGAAATAAGAAACCCCGATTTTGGGACATCGTTTCCCGCGATTTTTGCATTGTTGCATCCCCTGAAAACACGAAAACATTTTTTCTGAAAACAAGAATGCCCGATTTTGGGACATCATGCACCCCATTTTGGCCCATTTTGGCGCCATGGTCTCATTTTTATTTTTTCCATTTTTTGAGTTTTCAAAGCATATATGGTCTCACAAATATTTGTCAAAATGCTCCGAAAAATTTACCTAGTGCCGCGCGTTTTTGCACAAAAAGGTAACGGGGTTACGGATTTTGGACATTTTTTTTTGTCCATTTCTCAAAATTTTTTTGACTTTTGTGCAACGAAAAATAAAAAATAACAAAAATATTTTTACAAATATGTTATAAAAAATGAGAGCATAATGGTCTCATGTTTTGAGAGGGCGAAAAAAGTGATTTTTTGGCGCCAAAAAAAGCTTAAAAAAAGGCACCAGGTGAGCTACTTTTTGTTCTAAAAATTTAGAACGATTTAGAACGCCAAAGCATTTAAAGATTTTTTCTTGTGTTATTTTATAACTCCCCATCATTTATCATCTTTGCGCCATGTCATCCGACACCGATTCTGACGATAAGCTTTCGGACTCAAAAGTAGCCAAAAGTAGCCAAAAGTATCTCACATGCAAAGACTGTGATTATATTACGTCTAAAAAAAGCAATTTTGACAAACATCTCTCCACTAGCAAACATTGTTCTAGAACGATTTTGAACGCGAAGCGCAAAAAAGGGACAAAAAATCCCCAATACGAGTGCAAATTTTGCAAAAAGGAGTATTCTGCTAGGAACAGCTGTTGGTACCATGAAAAACAGTGCCTAGATAATCCTAGCAACAAACCAGTTTCATTGGTGGAGACTGCTCCTGTCAAAGTTATCAAAAAACTTCCTTCAAGCGACACCATAACAATCAGCATTTCGGAGTTGTGTAAAACGACTGGAAACGAAGGAGGCGAATTTAGTTTGAGTTTGCAGGACATGGTGCCATGCATGCTGAGTCATATCAAGCGACAAAATGAAGAGCATCAAAAGGAGCAGAAGATGGTGGTGCAGGAATTGCTGAACCAAAACAAGGAATTGATGAACACGATTCGAGAGATGACTCCGAGAATTGGCAACAATAATGTGGTGAATAACACGAATAACACGCAGTTTAATCTGAATATGTTTTTGAATGAGGAATGCAAGGATGCAATTAAACTCAGTGATTTTGTGAAATCTCTCAACATAACTGTTGCTGATTTGGAATTCACGAAAAACAACGGCATCATTGAAGGTGTGAGCTCCATCATCGTAAACAATCTGAAAGGTATGGATGTTCACAAGCGACCGATTCATTGCACAGACATGAAGAGAGAAACCATGTACATCAAAAACGATGAGTGGGAAAAGGACGATAAACTGGAACACGTGCGCAAATTCATTTACCTGACATCGTGTTATCAAACACGCGTCATTCAGGATTGGATGGAAGTACATCCGGGATGGGAATCGAATGAAAAGATGCAAGTTGAGTATTTGAATCTCTGCAAAGAACTGTATAAAAACATAGAGAAGGACGAAGCCGCACAAAAGAAGATTCTAAAAGGGTTTATTAAAGAAGTTCAAATTGACAAGTCCATGATGCATTGACGGATTATTTTCAAAATTGAAAGATGGTTTGGAGAGAAAATGATGGAATGTGTTGTTGGGTTTAATGTTTGGCACATTGCTTGATTTATATGATCGGGTGCAGTTATCTAATACACTGCATTCATATCACCTCATACGGGCTGCAGTCTATAAAGAAGAATGCAACGGAGTCATGACTCGATGTATTTTCGAAAAACACTGAAAATGAAAAAAATTGAATTGGTTTCAAAAAGCATTTGAAATCAATCAGTGTTTCCACGAGAAAGCGAACGAACTATGCAGACGATGAACATGAACAACGAATACTGGACTGCCACTGCAGTGGCTGCGACAAAGGTTCCAGTCAAGATTTACAATGATGACGGCAGCATGTACGAAGGGTGCGTGAATGAACTCGGAGAAAAGCATGGCGCAGGAATTTTCAAGACGGAGATTTACATCAGCGGCGTGGTTGGCGACGACAACTCGCATCTTGCAAAATGGACGGAATTTGAAGGCGAATGGTGCAATGGTCTTCTTCATGGACAAGGAATTATGCGAAATATGTCATGCAAAGGCATTATCCGAATTGTGCATGATGGCATGTGGGAAAATGGAGTGCCTGTGAACACGGTTGACAGAGAAGTTGCGCAACGGCTCATTATGGCAAGCCTCACGACACCGCAAGAATTCGACTTCATGGCAATGTGCGACAACCAAAGCAGTCTTCCTTGGTGCAGCGACTAAAACAGTACAGGAGCGAATCAGCAAAGGTAAGCGTTTATATGTATGTGTATATGACTAACACTTTTTTTTTGCAATTAACATGTGCATATCAATATAAAAATATATTGATACATTTATATATCATATAGCAGTTTACAACAATGAGTGAATCGCAGCAACAAGAAGAATCTAAACCAGCAGCTCCTGAAACCAAGGCACAGTTGGTGCAGTACATCAAGTCCTGGATCGAAGTGGACAACGACATGCGCAAGCTGCAAAAGGACATGAAGACGTTGAGAGATAATAAGAAGGCGTTGACAGATGCGCTGGTCAATGTCATGAAGAGCAACGAGATTGACGTGTTTGACATCAATGATGGCAAATTGGTGTACTCTAAGACGAAAGTAAAGATGCCAATCAACAAGACGAATTTGTTTGCGGCGTTGATGCAGCATTACAATGATGAGGAGGCTGCAAAGAAGCTGAGCGAGTTCATCATGGATTCACGACAAGAAAAGATTAAGGAGTCGATTCGCAGAAAAATTCAAAAATAAATAGTTGCACATGTTAGGAAGAGAGGACACAAAAAAATGAAACTTAAAACGGATATTTATGTTGATGCAATTGATGATGCCAACGCAATTTTCAATGATGAATTTGAGATGATGGAACATTTAACGTATCCATTTGTGGATTCATTGAAAATGAATGTAGATGATGAGGTAGAACTGCCATTGGATTCGCGGGTTGAGATGTGCATTTATCGAATCAACTACAGTCATCACAACATTCCTTTTTTGGAATTTTTATTATATTCTGATGGGAACAAAAATGACAAAGATGGTGTTCAGTTGATATTTCCATACATATTATCAAAACACAGCAAAGGGGGATTGGTGGATCAATGCAGTGTGGCGTTGCGTGCATTATTTTCAACTAAATTTGAAACCATGGTTAGATACAATGGATTCATTTATATGAAACGAGAGAAACGATGTGTGCTTTTTTTCAATCAATTGCATGTGGATGTTGGAGATGCAGAGATTCCATTCATGAGTTCAAAAAAACGATGGTGGTGGACCTTGTCTAGTGAAATATTTAACGATCATAAAATGATGGGTTATTCCATTTCAGATGCAGTTGTTGAATTTTTTAACAAAAATATTGAAATAATGATTTTGAAAGCTAATGGCAAAACGTTGGAATCACCGAATGCATGTTATGCCGGAAAGCATTTCAATTATGTGTCTTACATGGCATCTTTTGGTATGAAAAAGGCATCAACACGGGCGCACTTTGGGCCATATTATTATTTTGTGCGGTTCATGGATTCGATGAAGCATGCGTGTTATTCGATTCGTGCTCCATACGTAGAGAATAAAACTGAAAAACAAAAAAAGTTTCATTACAATGAACACATTTTAGCTGATGGAACTAGTCTCACTGTGAATGAATATGGAAAACACACACGAGGAGGGATTGTAAGGTTTGCTGTTTTTTTGGGGAGATGTCGTGCATTTTTCATGAATGGCGAAGAAGACCGTTCAGACTTGAGCATGTATTGGGCCAAGCAAGATCCATTGGTCATGGCCAAACTTGCATTGCGAGACATCAATGGAAACTGGTCGAGATTTTTCAATGCGGCATATGTAGGAGAATATGAATTTGATGCACCAGACGAAAGAAAATCAAAGCGTGCAGTGGGATGGACGATTAAGGAATATGAAAACCAGATTCCATTATCATGTCATGAAATCGACATGTCAAATGTTCCAGACAAGTATGATTCAAAATTCACTGATTATGTCATTTTATGAAGATGAAGATGAATGCATAAATATCAAAATAAATAATATATTTATGTATTTTAACGCGACGTTATAAGCAAAAAAAAATGGACTCGCCTTTGTTTAGACGGTTCCTTATTGCACCCATAATATTTATAATCATTGCTAGGTTTATTTCTTTTTTCATGCATGTGCTTGGTGTAAATGACAGCATGTATTTCATCATACTCGCAATGCTGAGTGTTCCGGTATTTTTGTACATGGTCATTGGTTAAGTGAAATTGGGAATGCTGTACTCACCGTTTTCATTTTTCACGTATTTTGCAATGATGTTTGGATTGACTGTGTTGGCCACAATGTCTTCGGGGTCATAGACGTTGCCAAAGTTGTCGATGTGATACATGATGCCTTTAATGTCTTGCACCCATGTTTCTACCTTGACATTGGTGGTAGCTGGTTCCATCATGTCGAACATGCCGTGTGGTGTCCCCTTCGTGTGAGTGCCACAGCAAACGCAGCCTTCTTTTTTGCGTCGGGTGCACTGTTCGCCATTTGCTCGTTTGGCGTGGCATCGGTCATAAATGGGAACCATGTTCTTAATGCGTTTGCGCTTCATGAAGTCTTCCTTTGAGAGTTTCAATTTGTCCGTGGAATAAATGAAACCCATGATTTCCATGTAGTCCTTGTGGAGTTCTGCAACCGCAGGTGATGGCGGAACAGACTGAGAGTCAATGTGTTTTTGACGAACTGCGTCAAATTTGGAGGCAATTTGTTGCTTCAATGCAATCAAATATGCATCAATTCTGGCGTTGATTCTGCGTTCCATTTCTTCTAGTGGTTATGGTTCATTCAATGATATTTTTAAATCAATTTTTAAAAATATAACGAAAACAATTTAAAGACGGTTGGCGACGCTACATCATTTCACCGTCTTGTCCATCCAAGTCTTTCATCATTTGTTCTTGTTGTTGAAGCAGTTGTTGCAACTGGTCTTGTGTGAGTTGGAGTGCGATGTTGGCGGGTTGTTGTGCGTAATCTATAGGCATTTCATATTCATGAACTTCGACTGCAACTGGAGTTGAATCGCCGTGAACGCTTTGGTGAGCTGATGGTGCTGCGCTTTGATGCACAGACGGTGCTGCGCTTTGATGCACAGACGGTGCTGCGCTTTGATGCACAGACGGTGCTGCGCTTTGATGCACAGACGGTGCTGCGCTTTGATGCACAGAGTTTCTGACACTTGGTTGCAATGTGGCAGGACTGCGAGAAATGCTACGAGGAGCGCTTCGATTTGCAGAAGATGTGGGAGGAGTAATCACAGGTTTTTTCTTAGAAGGAATAGACACAAATTCGGCCGATGCAGTGAAATTATTTCCAGAAATGACACTGTTTTCTGGAATTGTTTCAATTATGACTGGATGTTGCAACTGTTGTAGTTGTTGCAGTTGTTGATTCAACATGTTCATTTGGAACTGATTGTTTGGATTTAATGGTTGTGTTAATTGTTTTGCGAGTTGTTGTTCTTGAATTTCTTTGGCAACCGAAGCATTGTCAATGACCACGGTGACTCCACCATTACCATTATTGTGGTTGTTTTGTCCATTATTTTCATTATCTCTCGACGGACTGCCATCACGACTACTTTTTCTGCTGGTTCTTTCTTCATAATCCTGTTTATTCCGTGCGGAGTTGATAGTTACTATGCTGAGTCCGTTGCATAAATTTGGAGTGTGTGCGTCAAATATGTATTTGCCTGGAATCAAATAACCCTTGTCATCTGTTGCAAGTTTTCCATATTTCTTTTGAAATGCTTCAATTACATCTTGGTCAATCAGAGGCGCAATGTCAAATAAGTTTTTGATGTCTGTCTTGATAATGTTCATCATGTCTTTGGCATCCACGCGCTGTGAACGCACCAGTGCAAGTTCAATCTGTATTTTCTTGTTGATTTGTTGGAACTGCAACGAACAGAGTCGGTGCGACTCGGCACGCTTGCCCAACTGGAAGTAGGTGTCAATTGACTTGATAATGCCCACGAAAATGCTTCCCACACCCAAAATGATGTTCATCTTTTCATATCCAATGTCAATACCGGTGGCGAATCCAATCGCAGATGACAGAATGATGACAGGGATGTTTATGTAATTGGAACGTCCGTTGTATTTTTCATATGAATTTCTGTGCAAAATGGAGAGGGATTCGCATTCTTCCGCATGTAACTTCAGTAGTAATTCTAAATCAGTGTTGTAGTCAATCGGTTCTTGTGGTTGCTGACTCATTCGTTATACTCTACTGTGGGATTTTATTTTGATTGCCACTGAACTTCAAAATAAAACTAAAAAAATGGACATAAACACAAATGATTATTTCAAATATCTCTCGTACTCCCACTCAATGTTTCGTTTTCTTTCGTTGTTGCACATGCGCAGCTTTTCAAAAGCAAAAGCGCAACAAATGGAATGCAAGATGACCAATGGCGGACCACCAATAAATGACTGCACTGGGTCCTGTTTAACCAAATGTCAAATCATGGAAACGAGAGATGAAGTGGATGCATTCATTTCCAATTCAAAATGCAAGGCAAGATGTGTTCACACGAATGCTGAACCAAAACCGGGCGACTGTTCATGCGTCAATGTCTGCATTGCCGACATGTCAGAACTGTACTGCATCATGGAGTCGTCGTGTCGGCGTTCTCAAGCGTCATGATCCTGAAAATGTATTCCAGAAGTTGCTTGGATTCGCTGAACCCCTTGCACTCCGGGATGCCTGCCACATCTGCAAACCAATTCTCAAACTCATGCACTGCGTTCCAGAATTTTACGTAGCCACCAACGGCAAGCAGCACAATTGCCTGTTTTGCATAGTCTGCATCTACCGGGTCTGTTGCGCATTGGTCTTTCAACATTTCATCAATGTTAGTGCATTTGTCAGGGAAACACGCAATGGTGCGATTGGGATTGAAACCTTGACAATGCCCACCAAACCCGAAGTATGACTCGAACTCGTATCGGTGTTCCATGACATGCGGGCGATGGAATCGCATTTGAAATTCATGACCCATGAGAGGGACGGTTGCATTGGCCGACAGAATGTAGACACGGTCCGATGCATATCGATTGTACACTTGATGCCAATGGGCTCCAGCAAAGACTTTTTCTGATATTTCATCGGGAACATTTGAAATCATGTAGGCACCGCTTTGATTGTAATTTTTCTTGTGCAACTGCTTGAATTTGGCAATAACGTCAGTCTTGGTGATCATCGTACTCTTGTTTCTGGTTGCCTGGTTATGACAACATGTCAATGATTCTTTAAGTTGGTTTGAATAATATACAGCGCCGTCACATTGGGCCTACTGTGCTTGCACAAATTTGTCGCTCTTCCCAAATAAAATAAATATAAGCATGTACTACATATACACTCAAAATGGAAAAAACGGGGAGTGACGGCATGAGTTATAAGTACATGGGCGAAGATGGTGTATACCGTGGGGAAATCAAAAATGGAATTCCAGATGGAAAAGGTGAACTACTATGTGATACCGTGACTCGTAGTGGAACATGGGTCAATGGAGTTCTAATGGATGGTAGAACACATTGGCAGAATGGCAACAAATTTGTTGGAATATTTTATGAAAATGGGAATGAAATGGAAGGCAAATACACATTTGCGGATTCTGGTATAGAATTTGATGGAACTTTTGACGAGGAAGGTAATTTTGAACATGGTATGATGAAAAACATGGGGCCTGATGGAAGTATATGGTATGAAGGACATTTTTTAAACAACAAACGTCATGGGGAGGGTGTGTTTTTTGGGGGGGGAGAGACATTCTATATAGGCAACTTTGTGAATGACAATCCAGAAGGTGAAGGCACAATGATAGAACCTAACATCAAAGCAAGCGGAATTTGGAAAGATGACCATCTTGACGGCACATTAACGTACAATAACGGCACGACGTGTGGCTTTGTGGGTACAATTAATTCCATTGATGGCAAAACGGTGGGGGACGGCAAAATGACAATGCCCAGCGGAGTTGTGTATGATGGGCATTTTGAGGATAACATGCCAATTCAATGTGGAAAAATATCATGGCCTGGGATTGCAGTTAAATTGCCCATGTTTAGTCATGAACGGTGGCAACATTTTTTACCGGTGCAACAGGATCAACCGGCGCAACCGGATCAATCATTCTGTATTGTGACACCCTCCCAATACACGCGTTTGATGAGTGCAAACGTCATAGAACCACAACAAGATCCACTTACTTTAGAAGATATTGATAGCATCAAGACCGACCATTTGCTCCACTTCGAGTTGAAATTAGACAAACTCGAACCCATTAAGTTGTGGCATCCGGTGAACGCAGCACTGATGGTGGGGAACCTGAAAAGATGTGCACAATGTCGGTTAAACTATCCCTACGATTTGAGAACATGGATTCAAACACGATTAATGAAAAGAATGATAAAAAAACACGCAGCAACCAAGATACAGCGATTTGTTAGATCTAAGAGACATGGCGGCACTAAGAGAAGCGGCACCAAGAGAAGCGGCACCAAGAGAAGCGGCACTAAGAGAAGCGGCACTAAGCATAAAAATAAGAGAACTTCAAGGCAAAAAATTTGATTGAACTGACAACATGTAAATGTTTCTTTAAATTGGTTTGAATTTTCAAAAAATTGAAAGCGTTTTTGAAAGTTAAATGATATGCATGCGTTTCCAATAATGGCAATTATCAGAGAACAAACCACACGTTCGTTAATCAGCATCGTTTCTCCGGACCATTTTGACCCCGATGACCGGACCGGAAGTGATAAATTGATTCGCGTTCCAGAACATCAGCGCCACCCTTCCTGGCCTCAAGAAAACAAAGAAAGGCTGGTTGATTCAGTCATGTTGAATTATCCAGTTGGACAAATCACGCTGACAAAGCACAATGACTCTCGTGGAGAAGAGTATTTCAATGTGCAAGACGGGCAAACGCGCATGGGCGCACTGCAGGAATTCGTGATGGACAAGTTTCCATGGAACGGCAAATTATACGGCGAGATTAGTCCGGATGAACGCGCTAGATTCAACAACTACACGGTGCAGGTTGACATTTTCAAAAAAGACAGAAACATGAGCCAGGCTTATTTCGAACTCGTCATTTGCGAGATATTTGAACGGCTCAACAGCGGGAAACCATTGTCAGACAATGACAAGTATTGGAACCGCAAAGAGACGCCGGTCATGAAGCATTTGATTCAAGTGAGAGGTTCCGCCGAATTTGGTCCAAATATTCGCAAATACATGTGGTCTAATTTGGGTGGCGGAAAAGGACGCAGTGGGTTGAATCATTTTGTGGGACTTCTTCTTGGCCTGATTAGCCAACGTGCAGCATGCATTTCAACTTCATTCATGCAAAACGGGAAAATCTTGACAGAAACGACCGTCGTGGATGCGGAAGGCGAGCGGCGCGTGTCTGATTTCCTGCGATGGTATTTCGGACTGTTGTCAGATGTGTTTGAATACGCGAGCTGGAGCGTGAAACGCAAATTTGGCAAGCTGTCCGGCGTGTGTGGCATGATTGCAGTGGATTGGATTAATGGTCATGCAAGAGGGCACTATGACATGTGGAAGAAGTTCATTGAACTGCAGTATTCACGTGCAAATTTCGAGAGGCGTTTATTTGCCGACCTGCCGAACGGACATGCGCGAAATGTGACTGAAATCGCAATCAACTCGCGAATTGCAAAAGTGGTTGAGATGTATAATAGGGATGCATTTGCGGAATACAGTCAGGACATCTTCAGCTTGGTTGTGGGAAGCGACTACGACAGCGACGATGAATGAAATGCAAGGCTCAAGGCAACAAATTCGATTGAACTGACATTGAAAAATTTGTATATCCATTGTTATAATATTTTTCACTTACTACGTCCAAATTGTTGCTTAGTCTGAATCCAGAGTTGTTCAATACAATCTGACTGTCGGAAACATTTGCACCGATGTATGAATTGCTTTTGACATGCCATGCAACGTTTTGAAGTGTATTGCTGTCTTCTGCATTATACCAGTTAATTCCATCTGAAGAGTATTTAATTCTATTGCCAATTCCAGGCTCTGCACCAGTTGCAATGAAGCGAACTCCATTCCAGCAGACACCAGTTCCCTGATCAAAAAAATTCATACTTACAGCAACTGGAGTCCAAGTTATTCCATCAGATGAATAAGCAATTGTGTTTTTTCCCGCAAACGTAAAATTGCTTTCTCCTACTGCGACCCATGTTATTCCATTCCATGTGGCAGACCAAGCTTGCACATCAAACGGAGTTGTTGGCAAAGTGAGTCCAAGAGGTGTCCAAGTGATTGCGTCATATGAATATGCCATCGTTGTAGTTCCTCCAAATGAATCGCCCAGTGCAATCCATTTGTCATTTCCCCACGCGATTCCATAACATGTGGTGAATAAAGCAGACGTTCCTACGACACCATTCCAATTTATACCATCAAGAGATGTTGCAATTGGTTCAAAACCGGGCGATGCCACTCCGACCGCAGTCCATATTGTTCCATTCCATGCAACTGCAGTGCCTGCGGTTGTTCCAAATGGATTTGAAGTTGCGTTTGTCCAATTGATTCCATCAAATGAATAAGCAATTGCCAACTGCGCAGGTCCTATGCCAACTGCAACCCACATGTTTCCATTCCATGCAACTCCTAATCCACCTGAACCCAAGACTGTGCCACCAAGACCAGTCCAGTTTATACCATCATATGAATATGCGATTGAGTTTATTCCTGAACCAACTGCAACCCACATGGACCCATTCCAGAAAGCATCGCGTCCATCTTTGCTGAAAATTGTTCTTCCTAAACCATACCAACGAATTCCGTCGGGCGAATATGCTAATGTATTTGGCAAAGTTGGCGAAGGAGTCAAATCTTGACCACCACACGCAATTGCAGGATGTTGTATGTATATTTCGGGTAGTCCTTTGTTCCAACCAACCCCATTTCCTCTGCTAATTTGAGGAGTTCCAACTGTGTTCCACGTGACTGCATCTGATGAGTATGCAATGAAGATTGTGTTTCCACCAACAGCGACCCAATAGTTTCCATTCCAAATTATACCGAGGCAGGCAGAGTTGAATGGACTTAAACCAAGCACAGACCAGTCGATTCCATTCGTGGAATAAGCAAGAGAATTTGTTCCTTGTCCTCCAGCGAGCCATAATTCTCCATTCCAAGAAACGTCCAATCCAGCTGATGTAAAAATAGTTGCTCCGATTCCTCTCCAATTAATTCCGTCATTTGAATATGCAATTGTGTTTGTGCCTTGACCAACTGCAACCCATCGGGTGCCATTCCAATAAGTCGCGTATCCTCTTATTGAAAATATAGATGTGCCGTTGCCAGTCCAATTGATTCCATCGCTCGAATAAGCAAGCGTGTTTGTGCCTTCTCCAAGGGCAACCCATATTTCACCATTCCAATATGCACCCCAACCTGAAATCGAAAAAATAGACGTGCTGTTGACAACTGGAATCCAGTTCATGCCATCATATGAATATGCAATGGTGTTTTGTCCGTAGGGTGTTCCCGAATTAAATGTGCCTAATGCAACAAAAATTGTGCCATTCCATTCAACAGCATATCCGGATGTGTTGAAAATTCGGTCTCCCAAACCATACCAGTTGATTCCGTTGTATGACCAAGCAATTGAGTTTATTCCTTGGCCGACTGCAACCCACACACGTCCGTTCCAAACAACATCTCGTGCAACAACTGTAAATGGGTTTGGTGTTATTGCAGTCCATGTTATTCCACTATCATATGAATATGCCATGCTTGCCGAAGTTGCAACTGCAGTCGAACCCACGGCAATGGTCATGTTTTTTGGATAAGTTACTGTGTGAGGTCTCAAATAATTGTATGACACACCCCATCCAGTTGAATTGAATATGGATGTTCCTAATCCTCTCCAAGTTATGCCATCAATTGAATGTGCAATTGTGTTTGTTCCTTCTCCAACTGCCACAAATTTTGAACCGTTCCAGTCAATTCTTGAACCTGCCACTGAAAACACGTTTGTTGATGCGAACCATGTGTCGCCATTGTCATCCGAATACGCAACCGATGATGTGCCTTTCCCAACAGCAACCCACCTGGTTCCATTCCAAGCAATGTCATTTCCACTAGTTGTAAAAACGGCACCGACTGGTGAAACACCGGTCCACATAGTTCCATCATCATCCGAATATGCAATTGTGTTTGTCGGTGATTGTCCAACTGCAATCCATCTGTTTCCATTCCATTTCACCTTGTTTGCGTTGGCAAACAATGGGCTTGGTGTTGCAACAACAGTTGTCCAGTTGATTCCATCCTGTGAACGAGCAATTAAACTTGCTCCTTGCCCAACAGCAATCCACGTGTTTCCATTGCATGATACTCCGTTTGCCTGAGTGAATATAGTGCCAGCTACAGATGCTGGAACCCAATTCAGTCCATCATATGAATAAGCAATTGAATTTATTCCTAATCCAACCGCAACAAATATGTTTTTGTTCCAGTGGACGTCAAGTCCAGCTGTTGCAAAAATGGTTGTACCAAGACCGGTCCATGTTATGCCATCACTTGACCAAGCCAGTGTGTTTGCACCTTTTCCTACAGCAACCCACACATTTCCATTCCACTGTGAACCATATGACGCGGAAAATATTGAAGAAGAATTTTGTATCGGTTTCCAGTTGATTCCATCATTGGAATAAGCCAATGCGTATGATGACGGCGTGTTTTGTCCTGATGCGATCCATCGGTTTGGAATGGTTTGTCCAAAACTATACGTTTGAAGATAGTCAGACCAATTATCAATTGAAGATGCAACATCACTATTTTTCACTGTAGTTGGCGCAGGGTATTGAACAACCGTGTTTTTTTTCAAAGTGAAAGTGTTTATGTCTTGGTTTATCAATTGAAATGCTCCTCCAGTGTTTGAACCAGCTGGACCGGTTGCTCCTACGGCTCCAGTGGCTCCTGTTGCTCCTACGGCTCCGGTTGCGCCTGTTGCGCCTGTTGCGCCTGTTGCGCCTGTGGCTCCTGTTGCTCCTACGGCTCCGGTTGCGCCTGTGGCTCCAGTGGCTCCAGTGGCTCCAGTGGCTCCTGTGGCTCCTGTGGCTCCTGTTGCGCCTGTGGCTCCTGTTGCGCCTGTGGCTCCTGTTGCGCCTGTGGCTCCTGTTGCGCCTGTTCTGCCGATTGCGCCTGTGGCTCCTGTTGCGCCTGTGGCTCCTGTTGCGCCTGTGGCTCCTGTGGCTCCGGTTGCGCCTGTTCTGCCGATTGCGCCGGTGGCTCCAGTGGCTCCGGTTGCGCCTGTTGCGCCTGTTGCGCCTGTGGCTCCGGTTGCGCCTGTTGCGCCTGACCCTGCAGGTCCTGTTGCTCCAGTGACACCTGTGAGACCTTGAATTCCTTGAATTCCTTGATTTCCTTGAATTCCTTGAGGACCTTGTATACCTTGTATGCCGGTTGCACCTTGAATTCCTTGTAGACCTTGAATGCCTTGTATTCCTTGTGGGCCGGTGGGTCCCGGAGGGCCTTGAGGACCCTGAATGCCTTGAGGTCCTTGTGGACCAGGAGCACCACCAGGGGGACCAGTTGGTCCTTGCGGTCCAGTTATACCGCCACCGCCGGAACAACAACAACATCTTTTTTGAGAACAATGAATTGTTGTTCTTGCTAAACCAACAGTGAAAGAAGACATTTTGTATATTATGTATACAAAGTGTTTCGAAAGTTATTCGGTCGCATTCACGTTAACACATGATTCATAATGCAGTTTAAGTGGGTCTAATGTATAATTTTTTTTCCAAAACTTCAATTCTTTGTGTCAAATTTTTGATTAATGAGTCTTGTGTTTTTACAATTGTTGATAGTTCTTGCACAGACTTTGTTAATAAAGCAATCACATCAGTCTGCTTCCACATCATTGCATATTTGTCTGCTGTGTCGTTTTTGTCAAGAGGTTCTGTGTAATTTATCAAGTCCTTGGAAACACTTTCCACTTCTTGGACTATGAAACCATATGTCCATTGTTCTCTTTTTATGTATTTTTCTATTTCGTTGTTTTCATCTTCTTCTTGAAGTTTCCAATGAAATCTGCGTGGTTTTAATTTGTTTATCATTTCTAATCCTAATCCTTCATCTATGTCTGTTATGTCATCCTTAAGTTCTAAACGTGATGAAATTGGTCTTAAAATATTTCCAGATGCAGTTCTAGCAATGTATGTGGTTGATGTTGTTGTTACTGTAGTTCCCAATACTATTGCATTTGTGGTCAAAGTGCCAAGTGAGATGTCTATACTTGACCCCCATATTTTGTCTGTAGTGGAATAACCTTGCAGTGCATTGCTCCATCCAAAGTAAGGACCACCCAGTGAATCCACACTGTATGTGTTTGAAATGTAATTTGGACCAATAGGACCTTGTGGACCAACATCACCTTGTATTCCTTGTGTACCTTGTATGCCTTGAATGCCTTGAGAACCTTGAATGCCTTGAATGCCTTGAATGCCTTGAGGTCCTTGAGGACCTGTTGCACCACTGCAATGACAATACAACCATGCGTTTGTGGCTGGGTCTGAATCAAAAATCAAATGAATTTGTTGATACCTTTGCTCTAATGTATGTGATGTTGACACTGCGCCACTGTTGGAATCAATGAGTGAACAACCAACAGTGTTGATTGTGAGCTGACCCGAAACTGGTGCACTGTAAGGCACAAAATATGCAGTTCTAGTAAATGGTGTTGCGGGAGATGTAGCGGATGGCGCTGCCTTGTCAAAATAACCACCAAAGTAAATGTTTGGACTCAAATACAAAATTGCATTTCCAACACTCAATGTTGCGTTAGTGTCATACTGAAATCCATTTTGACTATCTACCATGCTTTGTATTGTCGATATTGCATTCGTCGATGTATCCAATGTTGCAATAAGGTGGCAAGGCAAACTGCCCTGACTGTTTGATGCATTTGTGTAAGTAAAAGCACCAGTGGCATACAAAATTGAATTATTGTAATGCAAATTTTTTACATATATCGTTGAGGGTGCATATGTGTTGTAAAATCCGACATCACTTGTATAAGTGAATTGAGTCCATGTTTCTGTGGCAGGGTTCCATTGTGCAATATAATTCAAAACAATGGTTGCATTTCTGTCGGTGTTGGTGAAAGAACCACCCACATATAATTTGGTGCCATCTGTTTCAAGCGCAAAGACTTCGTTGTTTAAACCAACACCAGGACTAATGATGGAATTTGTGACAAGTGGATACCAAACTTTGTCAATGGTGTCCCACTTTGCTATATTAAACACAGCGGGGTTATTTACACCGACGGTTTGATTTGGTCCTGCGATGTCAAATTTTCCACCAACATATACATCAGTTCCAATCATTTTCACAACAGATACATGACTCGTTGCTCCAATTCCAACACCGACGTTTGGATTGTTATATGCCAAATTATTGAAACCATTGTTGTTATACCATCCAATTAAGTTGGCTTCCAGGTTAGACCCCCCATAATCCATCTGTGTAAAATCACCACCCATGATGGTGGTTTGACCAAACGAAGATGCATCATAATAATATCCAACCGCTCTCACATAATTGTTTACACCACTTCCACCTGGACTTGTGCCAAATGTTTCCCAGCCGTTGGTGGCAAACACATAGTGTGCAATGTAATTGGCAGTTGTCGTGGGATTAAGTATGAGACTGAACTGTCCACCGACTTGCAATTTTCCACCAGTGTTTCCATCAATGTTTATTCCTAGTGCCAAAACATAACTATTTAACACATTTGAAGTGTTATTTCCTAAATAATTCCAATATGTTCCAGTTGTCAATTCATATTGAGCAATGTATGTTGTGTTTAAATTGTAAGGGGAGTTAATTTGTGTAAAATCTCCACCGACATACAGTGTGGGCGGAACTGATGGTTCCGAATGATAAGTAAGCGCTCTTACTGATGAGTTTGTTCCATAATTCAATGGAGTGTTTTGTATCCATGCATTTGTATATGGCCCTCCTCCAACTGGATAATCAGTGGTCCATGTTCCTATATTTGCTGACGCATAACCAGCTTGACTGTTGCCACTTGCAACCACTGAAAAATTTCCACCAACGAACAGTCGTTTGTATCCATATCCATCAGAGGGTGTTGAAGAACCACTCATATTTACATATTTCAGAGCATACACTGTTCCGCCAACACCTTCTCCTGTGGTAGCATCATCAACTAATGTGTTGTAGCTGCTGCCATTCCAATATGAGACATTCAAACCCACGTTGCTGAACGCTCCTCCAACAAATATCACGTGTGTTGTGGCAGCCGCATCCGAATATCCATTCTCAAGTGCATATACAGGACCATTTGGCCCCGTTCCACCAGTGATTGACCAGACGATAGAAGTTGGATTCCAGTATGCAAGATTTGAACAACCTTGACCACCTGCCGCAGTGATGCTTCCACCAAAATAAATGTATCCAGTAGACCCGTCAACTGCAATGGCGTAAACAACTCCTGAAATGCCGTTTCGATTTGTGTTTGTGTCCCACAGTGCTTCCCATGTTTGAGTTGAAATGTGATACCTTGCAACATTATTTGCTTGAACACCTCCTGCGCTTTTGAACTGTCCTCCAACATAAATGTATCCAGCATAACTTTTCAGGGCATTCACAACTGGTGTTGCTGAAATTTGAGACACTCCATGCGTAATTCCTTGTAGAGGATTGAGCGAGTTTGAACCGGGGTCATAATAACATATTCCATTCAATGTTGTCAAACTATCCGATGTGGTTGGAAAATCACCGCCGATGTAAATGTTTGTGGTTGTGTTATTCGATGTCATGGAATTAACTTGATAGTTTGTGCTTGTTAACAATATGCCTTGGGCCATTTGTTGCCATGAGTTTGAGAGATTTGATAAGTCAAAATAAGCCAACCCATTGACAGAAGTCATGTTTCCTCCAGCATACAAGCGGGTGTTTGAACCACTGTAATACAATGAATTAACCTTTGCATATCCCGCACCATTCACAAATCCATTATTCAAGTTGCTAATGAGAGTTCCAGTTGTCGAAACCATTGCAATTGAGTTTGCATTATTTACCCCGCCGTTTATTTCAGAAAATGTGCCTCCAATGAAAATGTTGGAACCTCCGTCCGTTGCCAGTGAATACACATTCAAGTCTGTTGGAGTAGTTCCAGTTGCTTCTGAAAATTGAAAAAACTGTGCATCTTGACCAGGACCAGAGGTGATGTTGTTAATTATTGTGAGTTGTTGATTTGATGCACCTGATGTGAGAGAATATGTAGGTGTAGAAACATACAAAACTTCTGGAATGTAAGTGACTTCATTTGTAGTGGGATTGTAGTGAACATAATTTGAATACTGTGCATCTGGAATGGGACCAATTGTTGCATCTGCATCTCTTAACTGCTTGATAACGGTTGTGTTGGTGCCTGCTCCAGTTGCATTTATTCCGAAGACATTCGAATTTGAGTCATCTCCATTTGTGGTTGCATTTGCTCCGACCAGTGTGTTTCCAGAACCATTCACAATTGCATTTCCGGCATTATAGCCGATGACTGTGTTTTCACCTCCATTTAACGTGTTTTGCAATGATTGAGAACCAATTGCAACATTATTTGTTGTATTGACCGATGCATTTTCCATTGCACCCGCACCTAAATTGACATTTGTTTGACCCAAATAAGAATTGTCTGACCCAATGACCCATGTTCCGCTGGTCGTAGAATTCCAAATGAGATATTGACCTTGAGTGTTTGCTTGAATCAATGGACCTGCTGGACCGGTTGCGCCAGTTGCGCCGACTGCGCCTGTTGCTCCAGTTGCACCTGTTGCGCCAGTTGCTCCTGTTGCGCCGGTTGCTCCTGTTGCGCCAGTTGCTCCTGTTGCGCCAGTTGCTCCTGTTGCGCCAGTTGCTCCTGTTGCGCCGGTTGCTCCTGTTGCGCCGGTTGCTCCTGTTGCGCCGGTTGCTCCTGTTGCACCTGTTGCTCCTGTTGAGCCAGTTGCTCCCGTTGCGCCTGTTGAACCCGTTGCGCCTGTTGCGCCAGTTGCGCCAGTTGCTCCTGTTGCGCCAACTTGTGTGTACATTACTTGTTGCACTGTTAAAATAACCGATGGAGAAGTGGGTCCATACCCAGACGGAACCGGGGGTGAATATATAGTTGTGCTAATGTCATCCGATGTCCAAACAATTCGAAACGTTTCATTTGCAACTGTTGTTTTGATAAACCAATTCCACGCAGCCAGTTGTGGGTTGTTGTTTCCCGCAATTGTGTGCAATACAGTGTTTGAATTAGGAACCGTGATTCCATTTTGTTCTAACCAAATGAACACAGATCTGTTGTTGTTTGATTCATACTGAGCCGAAAACTGTATATTGTAAACTCCTGGTTCAGCAATCACCACCGTGTCGTTTAAAAATGTGGTTGTGGTTAACGTAATTTGATTATTCCCAGCCCCATCTACATATAAATAGTCAAAATATGCAGCATTTCCAATTCCAGTAATGCCATTTTGTGCGGTTGAACCAAATGAAGCATACAACCCAAGAGCCCCACCTGTGCCAATTGGACCTTGTGCGCCCGTTGCTCCCGTTGCGCCCGTTGGGCCTTGCGCGCCGGTTGGTCCTGTTACACCGGTTGCTCCTTGAAGACCAACCGCACGAGTGATGACAAGCGCTGGTGTGGTGGTACCACTGGGAAATGTGTGATAACCTCCAGGAGGCAAGGGAGTGTTAAGAACAACGCCAAATTCAACATAATTGTTTGTATTTACGATTGCGTAATGAACCAACCAACTTTGATACCAATCGCTGTTTCCTTGATCCTGTAAATATAAAATGTCTCCTGATTTAAGCGACAAAAAAATGTCTAGGTCATTTCCTAAAAGGTCAAAACTAGAGACATAAACTTTTGTTGCGTTCAATTGGTTTGTGTCATTCCATGTGAATCTGCCAGCACTGGCTGGATACAGAGGTGGATTGGTGCTTGTCGTGTCTGCCAAATAATTGAAAAATGCGCTGGTTTGACCCGGAGGACCTTGTGGACCTTGTGGACCTTGATCACCCTGTGCACCTTGTGCACCGGTTGCACCCGTTGCGCCAGTTGCACCTGTCGCGCCAACATCTCCTTTTGCTCCTTTTGGACCCATTGGACCAGTGATTCCGTCTGACTTATTGGGACAACAGCACACTGTTTTGTTTGCTAAATATGTGGAAAATGATGACATAATGTATTATTTCAATTTTGCATATATTATGTTAATAAATATAAAAAATATATTTGGTTTTTTCTCATTCATTGATGTTTACACTTGGTTGTGGTTTGATGGATTGAACAAAGGAATTCCATATTGTCCAACAGTTCCTAGTGCACTGTTCCATGTACCAACACCCGCAGCAACGTTGGCATTGTATTGTGCCAAAATGTGGTCATATGTGGCCATGAATGTAAGTTTGCCTGTTACAAACATTCCAGGTGCTGCCAATGTTGGATACTGAACTGCCCAATACCATTCTATAAATGCATCTGATGTTGGTCCTGACACTGGTCCATCAACTATTGTGCAAAAAAGTTTCATATCATCACAATATCTAAGACTAGTGTATGCTTGAATTTCACAATTTCCGGAAATACTTATTGCTCCTGCTTTGTTGTGATTGATCAAAGCAGTTGCACAATTGTATGATGGGGTTTCTTCGCATTTCCACAAAACAAATGTGTATTCATTATAACTACAAGTTCCTGCTGGCGATGGATTTGGCTTTACATTGCAAGACGGCCAAGTGAATGCTGCTGAATAATATATGCCAGCTTGAATTGCACCCATGCCCATGAGTGCATCTGGATTGGGTATAATCTGATAGTCAATGATAAATGGTGTTACAGAACCAGTTGCACCAGTTGCACCAATTGCACCAACGTCTCCAGCTCTTGCAAACGATATGACCAACTCGTCAAATGGATTAAATGTGTATCCACTATCTGTTACAAATGTGACAGGTATGCCATAATATGTTGGTGGCAGTGGAGGTGGTGGGAGTGGATAGTTAATGATGTTGCCAGATATTTGGTAGTCAACAAATTTGTTTACATCACCATTTACTGTTATTCTTAAGCTTCCTTTTATTGGATTTGTGCTTGCACTTAAATTTGTGATCCATGTTGACACATTATTACCAAAAACGTCTGTTGGAGATATTATAATTTCAGTTGTTGTTGCATTTGTTAAACCGCCTTGAAAACTGAATGTTCCAGGAGCAGGAGCAATTGAAGGAAGAGGTGGAATGTATGCTCCATAATCATATAACATGGAATCTCCTCCGAAATTTCCAAGTTGGCCTGTTGCTCCGGTTGCGCCTGTTGCGCCTGTTGCTCCTGTTGCTCCGGTTGCGCCTGTTGCGCCTGTTGCTCCTGTTGCGCCTGTTGCTCCTGTTGCGCCTATTGCTCCTGTTGATCCGGTTGCTCCGGTTGCTCCGGTTGCTCCGGTTGCGCCTGTTGCTCCTGTTGCGCCTGTTGCTCCTGTTGCTCCTGTTGCTCCGGTTGCTCCGGTTGCTCCGGTTGCGCCTGTTGCTCCTGTTGCGCCTGTTGCTCCTGTTGTTCCAGCAGGTCCT
>Ga0194133_10001784_pt1 | contig 35686 bp, 27 predicted proteins | sample TA2KigOf40mmetaG_FD_155448 | JGI IMG/M metagenome (GOLD analysis project Ga0194133, IMG submission 155448) | Freshwater microbial communities from Lake Tanganyika, Tanzania - TA2015055 Kigoma Offshore 40m | ecosystem: Environmental > Aquatic > Freshwater > Lake | place: Tanzania: Lake...
TTGAATATGAGTGGTAATTTTATTACAAATGTTGCTTCGCCTGTGACGCCATATATAAATACTAATATTGCAACGATTGGATATATTGATTTATGTATGCCAATTGGTTCTATAATAATGTGGAACAAATCAACTATTCCCGCAAATTGGAGAATATGCGACGGAAATAATGGAACACCTAATTTAACAAATAGATTTATAATGGGAACACAACAAACAACTGTTTTTCCTACTAGAACAGGTGGAGTATCTACCGCAACATTAGACACCAATACAATGCCTTCACATACACATTCGTTATCATTTTCGCAAACATTAACAACCACTTCAAATAATTATGTAAATATTCAAATTACTGATGCAGGGCATTCTCATCAATATACTGCTACACAATTACAATCAACCGGAGAATGGGCACCGAGCAATTATGCTAATGATAAACTTGCTCAATCAAGTGGAGGTGATACTTCAACAAATTCATATACTTTATATTCAAATGAGTCGTCGGGTCATTCACATACATATCAATTTCAAACTACAACATCTAGTTTTGGAACAGCAGCTTCATTTCAATTACTACCTGCATACTATGTGCTTTTATATATTCAACGTGTCCAATAAATAATATAAAAATATTTTTACTATTATTCTATAATTATTATGGAAAATAGTATATTTGTATATGAAAATTATATTACCAATAAAAATTTGTATACTTCAAAAGATACAATAAAAGAACTAATTGAAATGGGAAATCCAGGTTCGTGTATATATACAATTGAAAAGGCATTTTCGGATGAATTATGTGATAATTTAATAAAATATATGATTACAAACAAAGAAAAATGGAAATTTAGAAATATAGCCTACGGAAACAATATAGAGTGTAATTTTCTAAGTATAGATCAATTAAAAAATGATTGTAATATAGCAAAAAAATACGATAATGAAATATGTAATAATATAAACAAAATATTATCATCATTAAGAAATAAAAATAAATATTTTGCTGGATATTATGACGGTGGATATGATTTAAGACAAGTATTTGGAAAATCGCATTGTCATACTGATGGTATTGAACTTATTGGAAAAGATAAAAACTATGTAAGATGTCTTAGTTTGATTATTGTATTAAACGATGACTATGATGGAGGCGTTTATAATTTCCCAAATCATAATGTTTCTTTTAAAGCAAAAAAAGGACAAGCTGTTTTATTTCCGCCATATTGGACACATCCACATGAAGTTAGTTCAGTATCAGATAATCAATTTAGATATACAATTAATACATGGATTTTTGAAAATATAATAAATTCATAAATCAATTTAAACATTAGAAAATATACACTCTAACACAATAACCTAATATGGATAAAATTGTAATTTACGACAATGTGTTAAATGAATCTGAATTATCACAATTAGATAAAAATATTGTGTCTTTTAAATGGAGTTATGCTGGTGTTTCAGATAGTAAATCGCCGGTATCAACTAAATTTTGGTACTCAGAATTGTTTGATAATTTGTTTTTTACAGAAACGTTAAAACAAAAAATAGAAAAAATAACAAATAAAAAATTTAAAATTGATCGCGTCTATGCAAATGGACAAACATTTGGTCAAGATGGAACCTACCACAAAGATAATGAATCAGATAGCCCGCATATATATACATTTTGTTTATATACAAATCCACATGTTACCGAAGAAACTGCCGAGCATATGGGAGGAGACATTGTATTCAAATTAACAGAAGAAAATAATATGGATAACATCATTTCTATTGAATCACACTACAATCGTGCTGTGTTTTTTCCATCAAATTATCTACACAAAGGTATGGCATATAACCGATACTGTAAAAGTCTTCGTGTTAGTATTGCGTGGAAATTAACCGAAATTGTAGAATCTGAATCTTCAATGGAAACACCTGATTAATTTTATTATATTTTAATTTTTGTATTCGGTTATCGGTATATTATCTATAAACTTTTGTATAGATAATATAAGTCATCTAAGAATGGAAATATTAAACTTGGATTTAAATAATTATTCAATCAACGACCTAGAATTTATATTTTCATTAAAGGATAAAAACTACGACAAGCAGGAGGTTCAATCACGGCACACTGCTTTGAAAACCGGCCTTTTAAACGACCACGATTTAGAAATAAATGCCCGTTCCAACATTCTTCAATTTCTGGAAAAAGCCGCCGACGCCCTTTCCGCCCATGTAGAGCCAATAAACAGTTATCGTGTGCCGCCATCCACCACGTTGAAGCCGCACCCCGCAAACCATGTGTCCCACGACGAAAACGGCCACATTTTACTTGAACCACACAAAACCCGAAAAGAAGAGGAAGAAAAAGGCTTGAACCCTCGCATACAAGGCGCGCCCGCGGGCGTCATTAATCCGTTAAAATACCGCACCATAAAACGCGCACTGAACATTGACAGCCGGTTCCGCACCAATTACGCCGCAACCAAAAGCAGCGACCTCTCCATTTCTCTCCCGGTCCGGTTTGAAAAGATAATCAATATGCGGCTGTCGTCCATTGAAATCCCGCACAATTCCATATACGCCGTAAGCGACGCCTACGCCAACAACGTCATAAAAGTGTCGTGGAAGACGTCTGGCCCGGCGTATGACGCCAGCGCGGTCGTTGTATTGCCCGATGGAAACTACACCAACGCCGAATTGGTTGCCGCATTTAATGGCGCCCTCTTTATTAATGACTTGTCGGGGGTGCTCCATCTTAAATGCGGAATAAACGCACAAACGGGGCGCTTTTATTTTTATAACACGGCGCTGGCATACAAGGTGGAATTCAATTATTTGAAAACGGGGCAAATAGCCGAGTCGCTGTCGCCGCAAATGACGCTGGGGTGGATGCTGGGGTTTCGGAAATCGGCGTATGAAGGTGCGGCGGCACAAGTGATAACTTCGGAGGGGCTGTGCATGGTGTCTGGCCCTCGTTATATTTTTGTGTCCATTGATGATTACAACAACAACACAAACAATTACTTTATATCGGCGTTTCCCAATTCAATCAACGCGCCAAACATTATTGCGAGGATAACCACGGCACCAACTTCTGCCACGGCGGCGTCAACCACGACCGTGTTGCCGGAAGACGGAAACTATACCCAATTAAACCGAAGCCGTGAATATTTTGGACCGGTGGATATTCAAAAATTGCGCATAACGCTGTATGACGAATATGGGCGGATAGTGAATATGAATAATATGGATTGGTCGTTGGCGCTGGCGTTTGAGGCGATTTACTAGTTGTTGGGGGAAGGGTCCCCCATGCCCCCTCTGCTTCGCACCGTGGTTTGAACTGTTGGGTGGGAGGGTCCCCCATGCCCCCTCATATGTGCTGGGTGGGAGGGTTTTGATGGTGGCATAGTTTATAATTTTATTCTCGTTGGAAATTTTGATGGTGTGTTGGATATTGAATATAACCATCCAGTTATAATATATTTATCACTAGATTCTGGACAACATCCACGATGAGGATATGTTATATTTGATGGAAAAATAACTAGTTTTCCTTTTTCTGGTTTTATTTTTGGATTTTCTTTTATAAGAAATTCAGTTTCACCACCTTTTTCTACCGTATTTAAATACCAAATAAATGTAAACACACGAAAACAAATATTATTATTTTTAATTAATAAATTAAAATCATTATGTGTATGATAGTAATCGGTATTTATTACATATCGTTGAATTTGAAATCCATTATCAAATAAATTATCTAGTCCGACATTACAATTTTTATATACATCATAATTAATATTTACATATTGAACTATACTTTTATTCAAAACCTCAAACAATATTTTATCTATTTTTTCTTCAAAACTACATCTTGTTTTAACAATAAACAAATCTGTTGTTTTTTTTATATCTAGATTTACTCCACTAATTGTTACACCAGGGTTTGTATATTCTGGTGATTTATTAAAAAAATCAATAATTTCATCGCATAAATCATTTGGTAAAGAATTTTGTTCAATATATATGAATTCCATTTGTTGTTACAATACATCTTCATATATATTTATATATTTTTGAAAATACAAATCATTTTATATAAAAGTATCTACATAGTATTTTGAAATATTTTCATTTATTTTAGATTTATTTATTATTATTATTATTATTATAAACTATATATGTCATCATCAAATGGAACTCAGGGACATATGCCGTTGTCTATTCCCATAATGTTTCGTTCAAAAACAATCGCAACCTCAGGAACTAGAACCGCAACACCCCCAACAACTGCCTGGTCTCGTTTTTCGGTATCCAGTGTATTTACAATGAAACCAAGAAAATGTGGAAGTTGTGGATAGATTTTTCTAACTATTATACATCAAACACATACATCATTTTTAACCAAGGGTGTAGTCATCAATTCTTCGCCAAAAAAAATGTCACAAACGCCTCGTGGAATCAATCCATTCAAATCCCCCCGTTCATTCAGCGAAAATTCGCCTTCACAAATACCGCCATACCTTGAATTGCCTAGTAGCATCAGCAGCGTCATACCTCCCACAAAACAAATGACCGGCACAAATTTATTTAACAAGTATTCCATAACCATTGGTAAAATCGGAATCATAATGAAATTCGTGGTGTTGGGTGAAAGCGAAGTCGGTAAAACCACAATTCTCCGTAAATTTTATATGAATAAGGGGTTCTCTGCCGCATCAACCACGCCACCCGCACCCGCAACCGAGCCAACCGTCGGCATTGATTTTATTCACAAACGCATTACGCTGTCCGACTATAATTGCAGCACCGAATCCGGTGTCGCAGATAAATTGGATATAAAACTACATTTCTGGGACACTTCCGGCAAACCGTGTCATCGCGTGGTAATATCGTCGTTTATGAAAGATTATTGCGGCGCAATTTTGGTGTATGACGTATTAAATGCGGAATCATTTGCGATGTTGCCGCATTGGCTGGATTATGTTCGGCGGTCATCTAAATGTTTGTCGGCCAATTGTCGGGCGCATCCCATTCTTTTATTGGCAAATGTGCGAAATCATCCACACAAGCGCCGGGTGGTTTCATACGAACAAGGCGCCACATTTGCCCTGAATAATGGCCTAATGTTTTTTGAATGCGGCGACAGTGATGTTTCAGAGGTGTTTCAGTATTACATTCGCACCGTGATTGAAGTACACTTGAATCAAGTGTTGTGCGGAAATCGAGAAATAAATCGGGACTACGTGTCCTCGCTTCATTTATGTAATGGAATACGGGTGGAATATAATGTGATGCCTATAGACGACACAACTCATACGGAAAAAGAAAAAGAAGTTGAATCCCGGACTTGTTTTCAACCCCCCCAAAATGTGAAACACGGGTGCGATTATGTGTTGTTTGAAAATAAGACGCCGTCGGTGGTTGAATATGAATATTACGTCGCAAATAATCGTGAGAATTGGTGTTCGTGTAGAAATGGATGTAGTATCGTGTAGGGGTTATGGATACGTGTAGTATCGTGTAGGGGGTTATGGATACGTGTAGGATTGATTATGGCGACTTTCGTGTTTTTCGTTTTCCTGAGTCCGGCGTCTTTTTGGGCGTCTTTTTGGGCGTCTTTTTCGGTGTTTTCATTATGCCCAGTCGTCTGGATGGGAGTTTGGAAGGCGACGGCGTATAAAACATGCCCACCGGGGTTTTACGAGGGCTAATAAATACGGGTCGCGAAGGTCTGCTTTGTTTTTGTGTTTCAGGAGTTTTGGGACTTTCATCAGAGAGATGCAGTTGTCGTAATTCGTCGTCTAAATCATCTACATCTATTTCAAGGGCATGAGGGGTTAGGGGAGGCGTTAATATTAGTCGTGGTTTTGATTTTGAAGACGACGACGACGACGGAGGCGGTTTGGTTGTTGTAATGGGAGGCAACGGCGTTAATTTTATTTTTGGAATGAGCGGAGTTGCACGGTCGTCTTCATCGTCGCTGCTGCTGCTATGTATAATCAACCGGTCTTCGTCCGAATAATAGTCAATTGGTTTGAAATCGGGGTTTGGTACTCGGCGTCGTGACGCAATTTCTTTTCGTTTGGCTTCATTCATTCCTTTTTCATACGCTTCCTCTATTTTTGTTTTGATATTTTTAAGTGAATCCGCACCTCTTACGGGGTTCATATCGGTACCAAGTACTTCTTCAATCATTCGTTTACTGAATGAACGAAACATCCCGCCTCTTCTTTGCGTGGTGTTTTTTAGAGGACGTGTTCGTTTTCGTGTTTTTTTATTCATTCTAATTCTATATTATGAATTTCTTATATTATGAATATATTTTCGTATAGTCATAATCCATTACTCCACTCAACCACAAGCCCCGCCCCTTCAACCTCTCAACCTCCACCACCCTTCAACCTCAACCACCCATCAACCTCAACCACCCATCAACCACTCAACTAAGCCGGCAATAGCCGGCAGTTCAAACAAAAGTGGGAAGCAGAGGGGGCATGGGGGACCCTTCCCCCAACAGAGAGGGCATGGGGACCCTTCCCCCAACCTAACACGTGCATTTACTATCTTGCACAATGCCGTATTTCAAGGTCTTGTTGCCTTGTAACGCAACCGGCGCAGCAGACGCCGGTAATTGGTTACGCAATGGCGCCCGTCCTTTCAGTCGGGCTAAATAACGGTCATACGACCCGTGTTTCACATCCACGCCCTTTCCGCCAGCAGAACACGACCCGGGCCTGCACCGGGTAATGCTTTGCCTGGTAGAATTACCGTGTGTGGGAACCACGCTCTGCACCTCTCCCGCCACGGCACGGTCACTGCCTTGATTCCAATTCACGCCCAAATACCCCCCGGTTTTCAATGCGGGCGTGTATACGTGCAAGGCAGCACGGTTCATTACATACTCCGACGCCGGCACCCTAACCGTGTTCCATATTTTCTGTTGCGTCGCCTTTGCGGCTTCATTTGTTAAATTCGTGCATGTTCCACACGCCGTTTTTCGGTATCCGCTCGTCGCCAGTCCATAATAACCAGTCGCACAACTATCAATAATCGGCATAAAATATAAATATGTGATGTGTGTTTTTTTTTGATTTGTTGTTGTTGTTGTTGTATATGTTGAATAGAGATATAAAATGCTACAAAATTGAATTAAATATACCACATATACATAATTTACATCTTACACCAATGAGTTCAAGTGATAGTGAAGAACCAAAAATCAATTATAAAATCAGTCTTAATCCGTCCGTTATATCAACGCACTCACACTCCGCCGCAGGAAGCGCCGCCACAACATACGCCTGTAACACGTGCAAGTCCGTTTTTAAGACCAAAACCCTGTGCACCAAACACCAACTGTATTGCGGAACCTTGTCTGCGATGCGAACCAAAACCACCGGCGCGCCCGTTGTTATCCAAACCGTAGAAGACGACACCCTGTTACCCACCCAGAGAGAATTGTTTATGCTGCTACAAGAATTAACCCTGAAACACGCCAAACTACACGATGAAATGGAAGAATTGAAGAAGTGGGCCAAACGAGCCGGCACCGTCAATCAAAACGGCGTGTCTGTCCCGTTCACGATTTCCAAATACAAGAAACAAAATACAGAAGAATGGCTAAATGAAAATGCGCGCCTGGAAGCATCCAATACATTTGTTCGCTGGTACACCGGCATTGAAGTGTCGCAAAAAGATTTAGAAGTGTTGTTTTCTAGCGATTTGGCGACGGCAATGGCGCATATAATAGTTGAGGTCATCAAAACCGCTGTGTCCCTTGATGTCATACCGCTTCGGTCGTATGAAGGCAAAGCCGGCATATTTCACATATTTGAACTGCCGTATAAGGTTATTTCATATGCGAGCGACGGGGACAAAGTGGAGACGGGACAAGGAACGGGACAAGGACAAGGACAAGGACAAGGACAAGGACAAGACGAAACATATAAAAGTGACACAGAAGAACAAGGCCAAACCCCGTTATGGCGAACCTTGGAAGAACCGGAATTCGGCGACTTTATGTCTAACATCCACAAAAAATTTATGCGGGCATTCAAAGTGTGGCAGGATACGCAGTGGTCTATTCAAAAACAGGCCCACCAGAAAAAGAAGGCCGCGCAATCCATTATGAACAAAGCAATCAAATATCGGAATCAGGACCACCATCCACAAATACCCGATGAAACTGACGACATTATTCCTGAAACAAATTACTTGACGGAAGACTTCACTTCAATGTATAATAAAAATACGGAGAAAATAATGGGCGGGAATTTAGAATTGGATGTAATTTATAAACGGGTGCGAGGAAAAATATGGAAGGCGGCGGGTAAAAATATCACAGTAATATAATATCATATATCATATAAAAATGCAAAATATAAAACCAAAAGACGGGCTTTATCGGATTGCTGGAATACCGGTAGCCAATATTATTTTATTTTTATTGGCAGTTTCTCTCGCCGCATATATTACAAATCTCCGGTTTTGGATGGTTGCAGTGATTGCCGGCATCGCGTGTATTGCTTATTATTTTGTGTTTATGAGAAATAAAATAGGATCGCCGCAAATGTTTGACTATGATTATAATTTTGAAGAAGACGAAGAAAAATGATTGTGTAAAAAAATGCTATGAATTAATGTGAATCATAGTATTTTTATCTCTATTATCTCTCACTCAACCCCCCCTAGAACGAGGGGGTAAGGGGGACCCCTCCCCCTAAACTATGAACGACACCGTCACATTATCAAACCCGCGATTGAATGCCACATCCGACACCAAATCCACTTGTAACGAATTGTTGCCATAGTGGTTGCCGTCATTCATCAACACAATCTGGCTGTCCACCACGGGTATGCCTACGCGCGGATTTCCAGCAACCGCATATCCCGCAACTACGGGTAAGTTGTTTGTGGTATTGGGCACGGCAGACCACGAAATGCCGTCATCGGATAACGCAAGGGTGTTGGACCCTTCGCCAACCGCCAACCAACGGCGTGAATTCCACGCAACGCCATTGCCGCTGCCCGTAAAAATATTGGACGCGCCATACGCCGACGCCTTTGCGCCGCTGGTAAATAATACCAGCGTAGAACCAGTATTATATGTCGCCGAGGTCCAGGTAATGCCGTCCGCCGAATAAATAACGGGATGAGGGCCGTAGCCGGTTGCTACAAATTGCGTTCCGTTATAATACACGCTGGACCCGCCGCCAGAGGCATCCGTAAAAAAACTGCTTTGGTTGGCGACAGGGGTCCACGTCAACCCGTCGCTGGAATACGCAATCATGCCTTGCCCTTGTCCCACCGCAACAAACCTGGTGCCGTTCCACGCCACGCCATTCACCCGCTGTAAAAACACTTGCGACCCAATGGATGTGGATGACAGCGCCAAGCGCCCATACACCGCCACATTGATGGCATTGGTAGACAACGACGCATACGGATACCATACCAACCCGGTTGTGCTGTAATACAGCGTGGAAGTTTGTCCGGTTGTGGGCGCGCCACCCGCATAAAATAAATTGGTTATGCTGCTGTAATACACGGAATTGCCTTGTGCCATAATTAATTTGCCTTGCCCCGTCCACGCAGACCCATTTCCGGATGTCGCAATCGTGTTGGTGTTGCTGGTTCCCACCGCAACATATGTCGCCAAATTCAACGAATACACCGCGTCGCTGCACCTCTCCGGGAATGTGATGGAGGCTGCGTAATTTCCAAAATAGGCCGCAATGCCGCGCCCACTGAATAAACTGGCTCCTCCGCCCACTATGCCCGTCCACGTTTTGCCGTCCAACGACCACGCCGTCATATTTCCGCCGCTCCCGTCTGCCACCCACATTCCATTTGCGTATGTAACCGCCGACCCATATCCGGAGAAGTTGGTGACATTATCGCTCGCAACGCCGGTCCACGTCTTGCCGTCAATGGACCACGCCAGTGAATTTGTGCCGGAGCCGGTAGCAACCCACAATCCATTGGCATACGCAACCCCCGAGCCGTAATTTGTAAAGGTGGTCGTGCCCTGCGGAATGCCCGTCCATGTCTTGCCGTCATACGACCACGCAATACTGTTTGTGCCTTGTCCCACGGCCACCCACATATCATTGCCGCTGCCGTCCTTTCCAAACGCCGCCGCATTTCCTTTGATTGAAAAATTCGCGCTTCCAGAAACCACGCCCGTCCACGTGATGCCGGTGTATGAAAAAGCCAGCGAATTTGTTCCTTGGCCGGTGGCGACCCACACACCCACACCGGATGCGTCTCGTCCGTATGCCACCCCCGTTCCCGCAACCGTGAAAATGGTCGCACCAATGCCCGACCACGATTTCCCGGTGGTAGAAGTTGCGATGGTGTTGGTTCCTTGACCGACGCTCACCCACAGTGTGGCCCCGTTATACGCGACCCCGTTTCCAGCAGTCGTAAAGGGGGAGGAGGCCGGCGTCCAAGACTTGCCGCTGGCGGACCATGCCAGCGTGTTTGTTCCTTGACCCGCCGCAACCCACAATCCCGCTTTGTTTTCATCCAAGCCATACGCAACGCCGTTGCCGGCCACCGTAAAAATGCCGGAAATGCCCGTCCACGCTTTGCCGTCCATTGACCAAATAATTGGCAGTGTTCCGCTGCCGACGCCAACAAACAATTCGCCGGATTGGCTGGTTTCTCCCGTCCAATCGTATAAATTGCTGCCATTGGCGCTGGAAAGCGTGTTGGTCGCATTGATTATACCGCCGGACCCCAGCACCACGCCGGCGGTCGTTCCCAGCGCAGTAGAAACCGCGCCCCACACTTTCCCGTCAAACGACCGATACACCACGCCGTTGCTCAGAGAACCCAGGAAATAGTAGCCATTCCAGGCAACACTGAACCCGACGATGTTGCCGCCGCTGGGTGCTGGCATTCCTGAATACCAAGCCCGGCCATCATTGGACCACGCAAACACGCTGTTTCCTGCGCCAGCCGCAACCCACACGCCATTCGCAAACACGACATCCGCGCCATATGTCGTAAAAACGGTGGTGCTGGTTTCAGTCCATCCAATTTTACCGGAATAGGAGTATCGTATAGACGGCCCGCCGTTGCTATTGCCTACGGCAACCCACAAGGCATTGCCGGACCCGTCTTTACCGTATGCCACCGCCTTTCCGTAATTTATAAATGTGCTGTCTGGATAATTTATGTCCGAACTCTTGCATACAGACCAAGACGCCAGGTCATACGAATATTTCAAATTTCCGTCGCCGCCTCCCGTGCTTCCAGCGGCAACATATATAATTACTCCGCTTGTGTCGTAGCCTTGTGCGACATAGTTCGCGGTGGTAGTAAACGGCGTTCCGCCCGATGACCACGACGACTTGGCCCCGGTGCTAGAATACAGCACGGACCCATTGTTTTTCGCAACCAAAAACAGGCGACTGTTTTTGGCGTAGGAAACGCCGTTGGACGCAACGCTGGCACCGCCTTGGCCGTACCACATCTTACCATCCGTGGATGTCGCAATGGTGTTATTTCCTTTGCCTACGGCCACCCACGTGCCGGTTCCTACGCCATACGCCACTCCCGTCATTCCGCCCGTGAATACATAATTGCCTTGGGGCGTCCAGTTAATACCGTTATTAGACCAACTCAGCGTCGCGTTTCCGCTGCCGTCATTTAATCCGCCCACCCACATGCTGCCTTCGCCGCACGCAACATACTTTGTGGAATTCCACGACGCTTTATTTCCGGCGCTGCCGGCAACGCCCGAACTGCCAGAAAACATCGATGTTCCCAGCCCGCTTGATATATAAATGTAGCCGTCGTTGTTGCTTGTCAAATTGTTTGTCACGGCGGTGAATACGCTGCCGTCACTGGATAGTGCCAGACCGTTCCAATTTTTCACACCCGCATTTAACAGCGGCGCCCACGTTGCGCCGGAATCGGATGACATATAAATATACCCTCCATTTGCGGCGGCGTATTGTTTGGTTCCCGCCGAATTCATTGCCAGCGATTGCCAATTTGCCACCGGGCTATTGGACGCCGTCCAAGACAATCCCGACGGGTCTGACGAATAATATATCTGGCCACCATTCATTGCCGCCAAATACCGGCTTCCATCCGCCGCCACTGCCACGCAACTCCATGCGCCAGACACCCCCACCGCACTAGAATCCGTCGCCCAATAATTGTAGGATACGTATAACTGCCCGCCATTTACCGCCGCCAATTGTCGTGCGCCGGTGGAAGACATCGCAATCGCCGACCACGCTCTTGCCGGTACGGCCGAGGCATCAGTCCAGGTGATTCCGCTGATGTCGTTGCACACGTATATTTGACCGCCATTTACTATGGCGGTTTGTCTTATGCCGTCGCTAGTTGCACACGCCACGCCGCTCCACGCACGATTGCTGTTTCGTGACGCCCACGTTGCGCCGTAGTCTTGTGACACATATATTTGGCCTCCTTGAATAATGACCGTTTGTTTGGAGCCATCCCCGGATACTGCTACATTTTGTATCAAATTTCCATACACGTCACGAGGTGTCCACGACTGACCGTAGTTGCTGGATGTGTATAATTGTCCGCCATTTACAACCGCGGTTTGGTATTGCCCGCTGGCTGACATTCCTACCGCATCCCACGCCCGAATACCCGTTATCGTGATTGGAATTAATCCTTGGCCTCCTCCGCCGTGAAAGGTTGCGCCACTCGCATCGCCCAAATACACCGCGCTTTGCCACGCTCCGCCAAGGTCATAGTCACCGCATCCAAGCACCAGCCACCGATTCGCAGAACCATTCCACGTTAATCCATTCACGTAGTAATTCAATGGATTGGGCGATGCGACGCCGGCGCTTCCAACGCCATACCCCGTTGAAAGTATAGAAGACCCCGCCGCCGTTGAAACTGCCGTCCAGCCCGATGACCCATTCAATACGGTGGTGTAAGCAACGGCAGTGTCGGCGCCACACGCAACCCACGCATATCCATTCCACGACACGCCGCAAGGTGCGGCCAGATAAGACCCAATCCCCGCCCCCGTTGCGGCAACCCATCCACTAGACGGAACGGGGTTCGTGTTATACATTATTTTATACAACCCGTTGCCAAGCGCAACCCAGGCGTGCCCATTCCACGACACGGAGTAACAACTGGTAGTGAAAACGGATGAAATGGGAGTCCACGTGCTGGATGTCGTTGGCACGGCGCTGGTGTTGTAATACATGCGCGTGTTTGTTCCGTCTACGCCAATTACCCAGGCGGAGCCATTCCAAGCAATACTGGTGATTGCTGCGCCGACGGTTGTAATTGAACCCAGCGTCCAACCAGTTGAACCATACAACGATGTGGTGTACCACACGGCGCCGTTTGCGCCATTTAAACCGGTAGCAACCCACGCCACGCCATTCCACACCACACTCGTGCACGACGTAGGCACATTGGGCGTAGTGGATGCGGCAGTCCATCCCGTTAAGCCCGTCGGCTCTGTTGTATAAACAATGGAGGTAGAAGTTCCATCCCCCACTGCCACCCAGGCCGCGCCGTTCCATTCTACCGAGTTCCCGGCAACGGACATGCTTGTGCCGCTGGTTGGCGCCCTCCATCCCGTCAAACCGGTCGGGTCCGACGACACTAAGATGGAATTACTCACGTCTCTGCCTACGGCAACCCACGCCGTGCCGTTCCACTTCACATTGTAGCACCCCGTTGAAAACATTTTCACGAAACTGGCGTCCGTCCACTGCGTTACGCCATCCGGCGACGCCATTATTTTAGAACCAATGCTTTTTGTTCCGCCAGCCACGGTCCAACAATTCCGGGATAATAGTTGTGTCCAAGTAATTCCGTCCGTAGAACGGGCCAGAGTGATAGAACCGCCGCCGCCGCCTGCCAAGAAATAAGAGCCATTCCATTCCACCGTTCGCCCTTCTTGCGCAAACACGCTTGTCCCCAGCCCCGTCCATGTGTTGCCATTGTAAGAATACGCCAGCGTGTTTTTGCCGCAGCCAACCGCAACATATACCGTGCCGTTATACGCAACCGCATTTCCACGAGTGGTGAATATGGTCAAGGCCGTGCTGAACCCGCTGGCGTCCGTCGCACCCGTCCACGTGGTTCCGTTGTCTTGTGAATACGCAATGCTGTATCCCAGGCTGCTGTCGCCAACCGTGACTAATTTCTGGTATGTGGTTGTCCATGTTGTGCCGTTGTCCACCGAATACCCCAGCACGTTGGTTCCTTCGCCACCCGCAAACCACTTGGTTCCGCTGTATGTAAGCGCATTCACTTGCGTAGAAAACAACGAATTGCTGGCTTTCACGCCCATCCAAGTGGTGCCGGCCACATCCAATGACACCGCAATGCTAATACCGGCGCTACTGGATTCACCCGAAACCACCCACATCCCGTTTCCGCTTGGTCCGCCGGTGCTGCTCCAATAAACCGAATTTGCGGCAATGTCAAACAGCCCGACTTTTGTTCCGGCAATACCCGTCCATCCGGTCACGCCAGTCATATCGGTGGTAGTCGCCATTGTAAATAAGGACCCACTGCCAACCGCAATCCAACGGCTGCCATTTGTCATGGCTTCGTATGCAGATGTAAGTATATTGGTGCTTCCAGCAACACCCGCCCACGTTGCGCCATTTGCTGCGGTGGAATACCCGATGGAATACGGGCCTTCGCCTACAACCAACCACGCCGACCCCGTCCAATATGTGTGATACGCCGTTGTATATACCAATACAGAATTAGAACTGTCCGTCCAATTTTGTCCGTTATTGGAATACAACACGCAGGCATTTGTTCCAGACCCAACTGCTAACCACCCCTGCGTGGTAGGCGAAAATCCAATTCCATACACGCGCGACAACAGATTTCCGGTAGTGGATGTTGTCCATCCGGTGGTTCCCGTTTTATCAGTGGTATAAACAATCACACCTCCATTGCTGTCCTCTCCGCCAGCCACCCAGTACACCCCCGAATATGAGTTATAATCGCCCAACCCATACACGCATGTGACGTCATATGCGCCGCCTCCTGAAAACAACGACGCGCTGCCGGCGACCCCCGTCCATGTAGTGCTGTATGCGTCGCTGGATTGGGCCAACGCAAAGCTTGTTCCAAACCCACATGCTACCGCGCGGTTGTAATAATCGTCGTGGGCAAGACCATACACCATCGTGCTAAACAACGACGGCGACTTGGAGTTGCTTACGGGGTTCCACACCGTTCCATTATTGGAGGTTGCGAGAGAATAACTGGCGCCCATGCCGCCCACAATCCAAACCTTGGTGGTGTCATTAAAAACCACGGTTATGCCGGAGGAATCCAACAGCCCGGCCTTGCTATTGGAATACACGCTTCCAAACACGCCGCTCCATGTTGCGCCATTGTCGCTGGAATTCGCCAAGGTGTAATTTCCGCCCCCACCAGCAACCAACTTGGAATTGCCGCTTACCACCGCGTTGCCTTTTGTGAATACAAATGTGGAGTCGGTGGCATTGGACCACGTGGTCGCGTTGTTGTCGCTGTATATGATGGAACATCTGGATGGGTCGGGCACCAGTCCGCCGCTGTTTCCAACTGACACAAACCGCGTGCCAATGGCCGTGATGCCGTTTAATGCGGTCATATTATTGGACGGAGTGGTGGTTTGAGCCCACGAAACACCGTCGCTTGACGTCGCGATTTTGGTTCCGCCGATTGCTACCCAGTTGGAACCATTCCACGCCGCCGCACTTGCGCCGCTGGTGTCAAATAGCGCGGTTGAACCCGACACCGCCGACCACGATTTCCCGTCTTTGGAATACGCCAATTTCGCAACACTCCCATTTCCGACGGCGACCCACGTAGATACGCCGCTGCCGGATACCGAGGAATACCACGTCTTGGCGTCATTGGAATACGCAATCGCATTCACGCCGCCTGCACCGACGCATACAAATCGTTTGCCGTTCCAAGACACTCCTCGGGCGCCAAGCGGGAACAATGCCGCGGAACTGGACACCCCCACCCAGGCAGCGCCGTCTTCTGCTGCCGCAGTTATCGCCGCCGAACTCACGTCCACGGAATACGCAATGGAATTTCCGCCGGCACCGGCCACCACCCACCGAGACCCGCCCCAGCACACGCTATATCCCGCAACCGTAAGCAGGGCCGTCGTGGTGGCGTTGCCATTTACATCTTTTGCGCCGGTCCAGGACACGCCGTTGTCAATTGAATACGCAATATTATGGATTGCGCCGGCGCCAACTGCCACCCAGCGATACCCGTTCCAAGCAACACTGTACCCGCCATTTCCAAACAACGCAATAGAATTCACAACCGGCGTCCACGTAAGTCCGTCGTCGGAATACAGGATGGAGTTATTGCCTTGACCCACGGCTATAAACCGGGTTCCATTCCACGCAATCCCATTTCCCGCAATTGAAAACAAGGCTTCTGACCCCGTGATTTGCGTCCACACCAGTCCGTCAGTAGAATACGCAATACTGGCGCCAGAAACTGCGTCTTTTCCAACCGCAATCCACATATTTCCATTCCAGGCAATCCCCCGACCCTTTCCGGCGCTTCCAGCAAACGGCAATTTGCCCATTCCATTCCACTGCGTTCCATCCGGCGAAAAGGTCGCGGTGTGGGCGCTGCCTTGACCCAGCACAATGGTCGGCTGCATAATATCCGCATTCCCAATGCTGCAGGTCCAGCCAAGCGACCGCACCGGCGTAACACTGGAATATGGCTGGGTAATGTATCCCATTGAAACGCCATTGGCTTGCGTGCTGAACACGCCCGACCCTACCAGCGGAACCCCCATCCACTTTCGGGCGTCGGTGGAATAGGCCAGCGAATTACCGCCGTTGCCGCCCGCAACCCACAGCCCATTGCCAAACGTGATGGATAACCCGGCGCCGGTAAATGGCCAAGTGGCTGGAATGCCCGTCCAATTCTTTCCGTCCATTGAATATGCGATATACGCGGCGCCAGTCCCCGTTGCCACCCACATTCCGTTTCCATAAGCAACATCCGTTCCATAGGTAAACACTCCGGTTGCGTCCGAGTTTGCCGACCACGTTACGCCGTCGCTGGAATACGCAAATGAATTTCCGCCCGAACCCACTGCCACCCAAAAAGTGCCGGCTGGATTATACGCAACGGCGCTGCAATAACTGGAAAACAACGAAGTGCTTCCAACCACCGCGCGCCACAATTTGCCATCTACGGAATATGCCATGGTGTTGCCGCCTTGGCCCGTCGCAACAAACAACTTATTTGCGCCGGAATATGACACCGACAGCCCTTGTGTCGTAAAAACACTGGACGCCGACGAGGTTGCAGTCCAATTCATTCCATTATATGAATACGCAAATGAATTGGTGCCGGAACCGACTGCGACCCACATGTTGTTTCCAAACACCACGCCATTACACGCCGAGGTGAATACATTTTGAATGCGCGTCCACGCCAAGCCGTCGTATGAATATGCCAGCGTATAGCCGCTGCTGTCACTGCCGCCCGCCACCCACAGCCCATTTCCATACGCAACCGCATTTCCTTGCGTGCCAAATACGCTGGTTCCGGTAATGCCGCGCCAATTCCGTCCATCGCTGGAATACGCCAGTGAATTCGTGCCCGTTCCCGTCGCAATCCACACCCCTCTGCCAGCGGGCGCCGTCACGCTTTGCGACCAATTTGCGCCGTCTTGGGAATACACCAGTGGCGTGGCCCCGGTGCCGCCCGCAATAAACCGGTTCGCAAATCCATCCACAATTACGGTGTTTCCAGCCGGGATGCTGGGATAATCGGCCGGCAGCACCGCGATGAATGTACCGCCCGTGGAAAATGTAGTGTTTCCAACCCCGGTCCACGTAATGCCGTCCAATGAATACGCCATCCCATTATTACTGCCGCACGCCACAAATCGCGCGTTGGATATATCCCACACAACGCTGTTTCCGGTTGTGAAAATGTTGGTGCTCGCCGCCGTCCAAGACGCACCGCTTGACGTACTGGAATACGCAATAGACACCGTTCCGCCGCCGCCCACAGCGACCCACCGTCCCAACGTGGGCGACCACGCCGCGCCGTTACAACCCGACGAAAATATAGTGCTCGTATTTCCGCCACCACTCGTATTGGTTGATGCCGTCCATGTAACACCGCCATTGGATGACCACGCCAGTTTATTTGTTGTGGAGTTTCCACCCGCAACCAGATGCGTGCCGTTCCACGCCAGCACATTTATGTTGTGATTGCTGTTAAATACAGTGGCAATGCCCCATGATGTGCCGGATGCGTCGTTGGAATATAGTATCACGCCTGCGTCTGACCCATTTTTGCCGCCAACAACCCAGCGATTGTAAGAACCGTCCAACCAAACCGCCGATTGTGCGCCATTTGCGCCACTCAATAATCCGGTGGCAACCAGGTTCGGGGTCCAATTAAAGCCGTCGTCGGATAACGCAACACTGTATGTCCCCATTCCCACCGCAAGGTACTTGGTGTACGCCGCAACCGCGGTGTTTGAATTGGCAATGATGTCATAGCACCCGCCGCCATTAAACACAACGCCGCTGCCGGAAACATCCTGCCACCGGATGCCGTCATACGAAAAAGAAATCGCATTGTTGGATGCGACATCTCCGCCAATCAACCACATTCGTCCCGTCCAATGCAGCGTGCGGGGTGCGCCAGATATGTTCAATCCAATGGCGTCCGATAATCCACGCCCCACCCACGAAATGCCGTCGTCGGAGTATGCGACATTATTGGCTGTTCCCGACCCCACCGCCATAAACCGCCGGATTGGTGTAAAAACATTTGTTCCGCATCCCGTCCAAACAATACCTTCGCGAGAATACGCCAGCGTATTTCCGCCACACCCGGCCGCAACCCACGTGCAATTTGATTTGTTCCACGCAATCCCGCGGCCGTATGTGGTAAACGTGGTTTTACCTAACCCAATCCACGTGTCCCCATCCGCCGACCACGCCAGTGTGTTTGTTGCTCCGCGTCCAGTTGCGACATACCGTGCGCTACACCATACTAATCCATACGCGTATGTAGAAAATACATTGGACCCCGGTATAATGTTCCAATTCAGCCCATCGCTGGAATACGCCATGGAATAAGTGAGGCCGCTACCGCCGGCAATCCATTTTTTACCATTCCACATAACACAATTTCCGCCACCGCTAATGTCGCTGTTTTCACTAGACGCAATATCATACGAAAACACGCTTCCGCCGCCCACGCCGCCAATGCCGGTTCCGACCCAGTTGATGCCGTCCTGTGAATACGCGGTTGTGTATTTTGTGCCACGCCCTACCGCCACAAAATACTTGCCGTTCCATTTCACGCAGCGACCTTCCACCGAAAAGATGGTTTTGCCGCTTACGCCATACCAATTCAAGCCGCCGTCGTCGGAATACGCAATAGAATGCGTGGTGCCGTGTCCAACTGCCACCCATACCGAGCCGTTCCACGCAACGCTGTTTGCGCCGCCACTTCCGCCAATTCCCGCACTCACGCCATTGGACACATCCACCGGGTCTGAAAACATGGCGTTGTTTATCGCGCCAGGGCACACATTCCACGTAGCGCCGTCGTCGTCGGAATACATTAACCGCCCGCTTGGCACGGCCGTGCTTGACCCAAATGCGCCACCCGCCGCAATAATACGATTTGCCGGAAACACGATTTTATTCACAAAGGTATTGACATTTACGGGCACGCTTCCCACAGACAGCATGTTGGCGGCAGCAAGCCGAAATGTTGGGCTGGTTCCGGTGCCAAGTAAGCCCAAGCCATACCAGTTGAACCCGTCATATGAATACGCCGCATTATTCACCGTGTTTCCGCCGGTGGCATACCATACGCCATTCACGTATTGAATGGCATGTCCGCTGTCCGGGAATATGCTTTTACCCAGTCCAATCCACGCCTTGCCGTCGTAGGAATACGCAAGCGTATTGGCTGACCCATCGCCTACCGCAACCCATATATTGTTATAGAATTTTACATCATTGCATTGCGTTGAAAACACGCCGTTTCCGAGTCCGTTCCATGTAACTCCGTTGTTGTTGGACCAGGCCAACGAATTTGCTTGTTCGGCGGTTCCGTCCCCTCCTGCCACCCAAATGCCGTTGGCAAATGCGATGGTATAAGCGCCGCCTGACCCGATTGACCCCGATGTCCCGGTGCTATATCCCGTCCAATAAACTCCGTCAGCGGAATACGCAATTGACGACCCGCCAGACCCGGTTATCATAAACACGCCATTCGCATATACAATGCTACCAGTAGCCCACGACGTAAATATATTTACACCGTTCCATGTGCGCGCGTCATATGAATACGCCAAGTCAACTCCGGTAATGCTGTCATTGCCACTGCGTCCAGTAATCACCCACGTGGGTTGGCTGTTTATCATGCTGTACGCAACCGTGAATGCCCCGCCTTTAATTTCGGTTATACCACAGCCGTACCATATAATGCCGTCCGTGGAAGACGCAATGGTGTTCAATGAATCGCCGGGATTGTTGGCACCCACGCCACCGCCCGCAACCCATATTCCGCCGGCATACCCCACATAATTACACTGAGTGGAAAACACCGGTTTTCCTAGGCCCACCCACGCCTTGCCGTCATAAGAATACATCATATTGTGATACAGCCCGGTTCCGCCAGCCACCCATAAGCCGGCATTGTATCCAATACTCAGCACGGAATCCAATATGCCCGAGCACACGAGTTGCCACACCGGCACCGCGGTGTTGCTGTTGCTGTAATACACATTTCCAGAGCCGTCCGTGCCAAGCAATATGTTTGTCGGCATATTTGCCAGGGTATTCACGCCCAAGCCATACACTTGTGCTGCGCCAATACTCACCCCGCTCATTTTGGTGCTTACGTTGCTGGTTTTTAAATACGACGTCTCGGTATAAAGAATGCTGGCCTTCTTTTGTAAGTAGCGCCCCGTTATGGGCGAACTGTCCATATTCAAAATCTGCGTGTTGGGCACGAATTTTACAACGCCGCCGCTGCCGCTGCCGCCGCCCCCCGCCCCTCCAATCCGCAAATTTCCCGTGCAATATAAATCGCCATTTACTTCCAAGGTATATCCCGGGTTGCCGGTGCCGACGCCCACGCGATTATTGATGGAATCTACATACAGCGTTGCGCTGTTCACGCCTTGGCGGTCAATCAACACATTCCCGTTGGATAAAAATTCCATCGCATTGCTTGCCGCCGTGGTGGAGCCGTTGTATCTCACCAATTTCAGCGTGTTGTTCGCATCCAGCACCAGTTTATAGCCGGTGTCAATTTGCGACTGCTGTGAAATGGACGCTCCCAGGACGCTGCTGCTACCCACGGCTAAAATGGGGTCAGACACACTCCCCGACCCCAAAAAAGTGCGTGCCGTGGAGGTGGCGCTGCTGTTTGTCAGCATCAGCGGCGTGCGCAGTGTCGTGGCCGATATATCCGTAACCGCCAGCGTGCTGGTGAGGCTGTTAAATGAGAACGCGCTGGACCCGGCAAACCCGTTGGTCGCGCTCATATACTGCACCATTCCAGGACTGCCGTTTGCGCCGGGACCGGTGGGACCAGTCACACCCGTTGGACCCGCCAAACCACGGGACCCGGTGGGACCGGTAGCGCCCAAAGGCCCGGCTGGACCCGCTGACCCCGTGCTGCCTTGTATTCCAATACCGGCTGGACCCGTGTTTCCGGTTGGACCGGCTAAACCTTGCTCACCTTTTGCGCCCACTTGTCCAAAGGTGGTCTGTAAATAGGAATACGTGGAGTTTGTGCTGAAATTGGTTTGATAATACAGCCGGGCAGAGGCGGCGGTGCTGTTCACCAGCGTATTCACCAAGAACACCTGAATTTGTAAATACACCACTTCGGTGTCACTGGTGGGGGTTAAATCCACGAAATCCACGTCAAACGGCACCGCATACCGCATTACACTGGTGCTGGTGATAAACGTTCCTTTCACCTCGCTGGACAAGCCGATTTGTTTAATGTGGGACGGTAAATATGTGCTGCGTGGCGGGAAATATGTGGGGTCCGCCAAATTCCCCGACGACTCCTGTATCACGGAGTTTGGCTGCGGCTGGTCATTTGTCCCACGGATGACGTATGCGGCACACCGAATACCCAGTTGGTTCACATCCGTCACATTGATGGCCGACGCAAAAATGTTCAGCGTCCAAGTCCCGGAAGGAATGGTTTGAAGCGACGATAATTCCGTGGTTTTGTTCCAAAACAAGTTGGCTGGAATGGTGCGGAGACTGTTACCGAACGTGGCAGACACGGTGTATATTCCGGTGACATACTGCCCATAATTATTGGGCGTGGTATTCAGCGTAAATGAATCTATGATGGAGTTGTCTGTCAAACTTTTGCCTTTGGAGTTCAGCCACAGCACAATGCCACTAGACCCTTGATACCCTTGCGAGCCTTGAAGGCCGGTTGCGCCTTGCAACCCACGCGGCCCTTGCGCACCGGTGTCTCCTTGTGGCCCGGCAGGACCGGCAACACCGGTTGGCCCGGGCACACCCGCCGGCCCTGTAAATCCGGTATTTTCACCGGGGATGCCCTGGGGACCGGCAGGACCGAGTGACCCAGGCGGACCCGTGGGCCCTGGTGGACCCAGCGCGCCATTGTCACCCTTGGGACCGGGCGGACCTACCGGACCGGTTGACCCCGCCGACGTTCCTCCTCCACCGCCACCCGAGGAACGTGTGTCCACATAATACTTGGTTGCGACATCTTGCGGACGAATTGGATCCGCTACATTTATAATTCTATTGATGGGGCCGGCATCACTGCCTGACATATCTATATCTCCATTTACATACACCACTGATGGGTTGGTTCCTATACGGTTTGTAAAAGTGGTTCCACCCGCCGTCGCATCGGTCGTTCTAACAAAGTTATATTGCGATGACCGTGAATAAGACCCGACTTTCTTCCAAGAGTCAGACATATGATTTCTGCTTCTTATTGAGTGGTACTCCCTATAATATGCTATAATATTCTTATTTTTACATCACTACTTATGCTACTTATGGCTACTTATGAGAGATATATACGGAATAAAGAAATACAAAATAAAAACATCTCTCTGTAAAGTAGTATCAAAGCCAATGCCTCATCCATTTATTTATTCAAAAATCGTTAAACAATTGCCTCCGATTATTTTTACTACAATTGACGCCACCCCAATGAAAGTGTCAAAAAATAAAAATAAACACCAATATCTGGATAGCGCATATGACAAAGAATTTATAGATTCTTATTTTTAATTTATTCGTGTGTTAGTATTTAGCATTGTCATTGTCATAAATATATGCCATATGTGCCATAAATATATGCCATATATATAACATAACATAACCGAAATGCTTACTGACATCATTGCGCTTTCTCTCATTGTATTGTCACTTGATTCCGTGTTTTTATACACCATTCGTGATTATTTCAAGGACCAAATCGCCATTGTTCAAAACTCACCCCTGCGTTTGGATATGCCGGGGGCAATAGCGTGCTATGTCCTCATTATCGCCGGTATCTATTATTTCATTGCCCGCCACATATCCGCATCTTCACAAATCAGCGAACACGCTCAAACCGCATTTATTTTAGGCGTTTTCGTATATGGTGTGTATGAATTAACATCCAAGGCATTGCTGCGAAATTGGAAATGGACCACCGTGGCTATGGACACGGTATGGGGCGGCACCTTGTTTGCTTTAAGCGCATTTGCGTATCATTATTACAAGAAAATGGCGTATAAATTGAAGTGGTAAATCAATATGAATAGAAAATATATAATTCAAATAACATGGGTTGTCAGGAACACGATTTCTGTCAATATTTTGAATTATATATTTTAGAATTAATCATAACACATTTGTGTAATAAAACGGTGGAAGGATGCGTGTGTTCGGATTGCGGGAAAATATACAAATATTCACATAAATGTAGTGTTGCGCTTATGGACACCACCGCAAATACTATAACCGCAAATACTATAACCGCAAACACTATAACCGCGAATTCCAGCACAATTGAACAACTATTAAAACAAAACCAAGACTTGATAGAATTGGTTAAGCGACAGCAAGCAACCATTGAAGCGCTGCTGTTTCCATCGCATTTACACCAATCGCCGCTGTTAAAAATGATAGCATAAAAACAATATAGACAATATATTTTTATTTGAAATAAACATACATGCCGTATAAATGCCGTGGTTGTTCAAAAGAATACAAAACTAAAACGCCATTTATAAAGCACGAAAAAGAATGCAATACAAATGTTAAACTATCAAATGCCATATCTATGTCGCACTATAAAAAATACACAGACGAGTTGGAATATATGGAAAAAGACCGATTACAGCGAATGGCCGCATTAAAACAACTACAAAAACAAAACAACGAACGTAATCTTCGGCCACAGCCACCGCCACAGACACAGCCACAGACACAGACACAGACACAGACAGCAAGAGAAGCAGCGGTTGAAGAAATCATACAAACGCAATCACAAACACAAACACAAACGCAATCACAAAACGAGGTGCAACTTACCGACATAAAAGACGCCGAGAATTACGCCAACCAATTTGCCACGCCAGGAACCCGCTATACGCTAGCACAATCCACCAATATGGCGGGGCCTCGTTTTACAATTACTACATCCACTACCTCCGTTTCGCCCGGACAACAAAACATCAATATGAAAATAACGCCCACGCTGTGTCATGAGGCTGAGGCGATTGACGATGCCTATCCTTATCCCCCCTCCGCGAATACCCGCGGAACACAGACCTCACTGCACGACATACCCCGACAGCCATATGACCCAAACAATCGCCCCGTGCTATCAAAAGAAGGCATCGTCCTGGAAAAAGACTGGGAAAAACACTTAGCAAGCATTGGCGAAGAAGATGCCGATGGCGTTATCACTTTTGAAAAAATGACGCTGTTGGTCTTGGCGCTCATTGAAAAAAATAAAGAACTTCAAGCCGATAACGACGCAATGAAGTTAGAAATGGTGAAATTTGAAATCATTAAAAAGGCGTTGATTGGCACGCTAGGAAGTAAATAACACCAAAAAATTGATTCCAAAAAATCAACCAAACAACCAACTAATCAACCAACCAACCAATCAATGGAAACCGGACACACATACATGTTTACGATAAGGTACAAGGGCACCACCCAAGAATCACACGACGAATTTAAAAAGACGGCCGCGGCGGCACAGGAAAAAGACGAGTATCACACTCCATGTCTCGCGATAAAAGAATATGTTACAAAATTCAAAGCAACTTATGTTGATACGGTGAATGACACATTTCGTCTCATAAAATATGAATTGATTGAAACGGGTTCATCTGAAAAACGCACCGAAGAGCCGCACACGATTGTGTATTTTCCAATACGCTGTATTACGGAATATGAGCACTTGTCATCCATTCCTTACGACCCCGACGCAGATAAAATAATCAATTGCGGAAATTGAGAACAGTATGCCCCAGTCCCCCCTTCCCATACTTTGTAAAAAACCACATAAACACCCTTTTTTATTCATAATTAGAAACAAAGATTATGAATAACGACGAATTTTATGATTTGGATGAAATAACACAAGCCCACATCATTGAACTCGGGTTATACGCGTATTGTAAAAACAAAGAATTTATAGAAATACACGAAAAACCAAAAACAACCTGCTATAATGATAGTGATAAAAATAATGATAAAAATAATGATAAAAAGAAATACCAAGCCCAGGTCCAAGCCCAAGCCCAGGTCCAGGCCCAAGCCCAGGCCCAGGTCCAAGCCCAGGTCCAAGCCCAAGCCCAAGCCCAGGCCCAGGTCCAAGCCCAAGAAAAACAACTTGTAGAACAAATGAAAGCAAACGAATATTTGCGCCAAGAATTAGAAAAAGAACGACGGCGGTGCGATGTCATATTGGACCACATTCAGACAGATACAGAACGGCAAATTAAATACCGCACCGAAGAACTACAAAAACAAATCACCGACCTCACCGCCAAAAACCAGTGGTATTACAAATTATACGAAGATAAATCAAAAGGCAAGCACTATGAAGAGGCGCTGTATCCCAAACTCCTTGACTACAACGACGCGCATTGTAATTCAGTGTGGACCATCACCCACGTCGGCTCCGTGTTAAGCGAAAAAACAGATTTTCATTTCCGTCATAAAGACATTGGCTATACCGTTTTATTGGACACGAAAAACAACCTCCCCACCAACCCGGTCGCATCCACCGCGGAATTTGAGAGAGATGTGTGCCGAAATGAAACCGGCGCAATTGGCGGCATTATGCTAGCCAACGGCAATATTTGCAACAAAAAACGCTTTGAAATCAACAAATTAAAAGACAAGTATTTGGTGTATGTCTCTGGGTTTGACCGGGACAACGTGTCGTATGTGTTTTCGCTGCTGGATATGATTTGCGAATTTTATCAACAACGGAATGGGGCGACTTTTAATAAGGAGGCATTGCGCGCAATGCTGGTGAGTGCGTATAAACGAGAATGCGCCGCATTGGACGCAAATGACCGTGCCCGCAAAACCATACAGAAAACCATTTCCACCATTGTGGACGATTATCGCACGCATTTTGAGGGCGAAGACATTGAATTTGCCGCAAAAACGGATGAAGTCGCAACCAGTTCGGTTCGTGTAAAAGAAAAGACGGCACAAGACATGTCGGTTGATTTTGAAGAATTGGAAGCGGGGCGAAAAGTGATTGGAGCACGAAGTAAATATTACCTGCAAACCGATGGCGTCATTCAATATTTCAAAAATAACTACGCCAGAAATCAGAAATTAACAAAAATAAAGGACAGTCCCGAATTGATAATTGACATGTCTTAACAAACCAACACCCCCATCCCCATCCCTTTTCACATCCAAACCCAAATAAAAAAATTCAAAATAGGTATAAATGTATTCAATGTATAATAAATATAAGTTAGTATTTATTATATGAGTCATCAACATCACGACCACGACCACAGTCATAACGAATCCGACGACGCATCGCCGCTAACCGAAGTAAACGTAAACCCTGTTAAAAAAAAGGAAATCCCCGCAATTAAAGGATTTGCGGAATACATTTGGTTAGATTCTGAAAATAATGTGCGGTCTCAACTCACAACAGTAAGCATAAAAGGCGAGTTGTCAAACCATCACATTGATGGAGCGTCGCCGTATGTAAAAGACCATACAAAGTATCCGCTATTAGAAGTGAATGGCGTTTTATGCGGGCAAGCATTAAATGATGACCCAATGATTGTATTGAAACCAACATACATTGCCCCTAATATATTGTATCAATCATTTCCGTACATATTTTCCGTAGCAGTTGTGTGTGATGTGTATACCGTTTCAAAAGACACCAGTATTCTTATTCCACATTGCAATAATTATCGCCATTCGGCTACTGCTATTTTTAGTGAACAAGAAAACGTTTCCATGGAACCGCTGATTGGCATAACCCAAGAGTATTACATTCTAGGTGAACCGTCATATAATGGCAACAATAACAATAATAACAATAATAACAATACCAGCCATACACAACCTCCTGCTATAAGAAGTCCAATTGATTATAAAAATGCGTATTGCTATCCCGGGTCATTTCACAAAACTATTATTGAAAAACATTATCGTATTTGCACCATTACCGGAATAGACATGGGTTCAACCTATCAGTGTGAAACAACCAGTCAATTCGCGTTTCAAATCAATGCCGGCACACCAGTGCTAGTGGCAGACCATCTATTACTGGCACGTTTTATTTTGCATAAAATTGCGGCAGATAACGGCGTTCAAATTTCATACCATCCGCAGTTGTATTCCAAAGAACACGGTTCCGGATGTCGTTTTCGTTTTTCAACCAAAGAAATGCGTGAGCCGCCCTTGGGCCACAATGCGGTATTGAGTGCGATGAACCGCCTATACAAAACACATTCACTGGATATAAAATCATTTGGAAAACATAACGAACTCCGTTTAACCGGCAACCGGAATTCTTCCAACTACAATTGTTTTACATGGGGTGGCGAAGTAAATTCTTCGGTTTACATTAGCAAGACAATTATGGCAGACAAATGCGGTGAATTTGAAGATAAAAGACCTGCGGCAAATTGTGACCCGTATTGTGTCATTTCCAAAATATTTGTCAGTCAAAAAGCATAAAGCAACCCATCATAAACAGCATAAAAAGATTGTCATAACATTTTTAATAATAATTTAATAATAATTTAATAATAATAATAAAGCAGCATGACCACTGTTCCCGTTCCCGTGATTGCCGAATACATTTGGATTGATGGCGTAAATTTAACCCGTTCCAAAACCCGTGTATTTCCGGCCGGGCAAATCCAGGCATTTGACGGCGTGCACCACGCCGATTATTACCCAGACTGGGATTACGACGGCAGTTCCACCGGCCAGCATCGCGACAACGACACCGAAGTTGTGTTAAAACCCAAGTACGTGTGTCCCAATCCGCTGTTTATCGCCACCGGAAATATAGACTGCGTTGCTGTGCTGGTTTTATGCGACACTTATTTATCCGACGCAACCACGCCACACACCACAAACAACCGGTTTTTGACGGAATGCACCTTCCGGAATTCACAAAACGACGCCCCGTGGTTTGGATTTGAGCAGGAGTATTTTATAATGGATTATACACCCCCTTCTTGTTCTTCTTCTTGTTCTTCGTCTTGTTCTTCGTCTTCTTCGTATACCACGCCCGTCGTCGGCCAAACCCGTAATTACGCATACGACAACGCGTATTGCTGCCCATCCGCCATCCATCGTGAAATTGCGGAGGAGCATATGTCGGCGTGTCTTTGCGCCGGGCTTAGAATTGGCGGGATTAACGCAGAAGTCGCACCCGGACAATGGGAATTTCAAATTGGACCAATTGGTGGGTTGGAAGGCAGCGACCAGTTGTGGATTGCCCGCTATTTACTGGACCGCATCGCCGCGAAATATAACAAAGTCATTTGTTACCACCCCAAACCATACGCCAATCAAAATGGGTCGGGATGCCACGTGAATTTTTCTACACGCGCAATGCGCGAAACGGCACAAGCGCAGGGGGTAAACACCATATTAAACACGATTCATACCCTGGCAAAAAGCCATTCGGCGGACATTTGTCTTTATGGAACACACAACGAACTGCGCATGACGGGGAAACACGAAACCTCAAAATACGACACCTTTTCGTGGGGTATTGGAACGCGCAACACGTCAATCCGCATTGGAAATAAGACGCATCGGGAGGGGGGCGGATATTTTGAAGACCGTCGCCCCGCCTCCAACTGCGACCCGTATATTGTGGTGAATGTGATGTATCAGGCTGCGGCCGACACGACCCCTGGCCCCAATGTCCAAGTATAAGAAATCAGCATAAAGACTTGCGTACTATATATTTAACAGAGATGCCGATTTGCTACACGAATAAAGTATGCGGACTACGAACTGGATATTATGATGAAAACCAAGACAATAAATTCATCATATTATACGAACATTTATTTGACAATGACGGCGGCTTTACGTATGAAGAAAAGGAATACACCCAAGACTTGTTTGCGTGCCTCAATCCACGCAATTACGATTATTATGTCTTCTATATGTTGAAGACGTATTCAGACACGCTCGAACCCGAAAATGATGAAACAATGTGGGTGCAAGTATCACTTGCGGATTTCAAGAATTTTATTTTTTCCAAAAAAGGCGACGACATAATACCATAACACCATAACACACACCATACACCATAACACACATATAACAAAACACCATAACACCATAACACACATATAACAAAACACCCATAACACACATATAACAAAACAACAAATTACAAAACAACAATAAAAACACGAAAATTTTATGGTGTCATTATTACGATAAAAATTTACAAAAAAATCAAAAAAATGACACAATTTTACTCATTTTCGTGTTTTATGGTGCGAATTCCTCATTTTTTTTGTAAATATTTTCGCACTGGTTTGGTTTGAAAATATTTACAAAAAAACCAAAAGTGGTTGGGCTTACAAAAAAATATTTTATGAGACCATTTATCATAAGGTATTTTATAACATTTTTGAGGCTTAAAAAACTCCTCCTCCTCATTTTTTGAGAGCGCGCCCTACTACTTTTTTATAAACTTATAATTTTTGGGTTTATAAATAGAAAAAAACACGTATTTTGTAGGTTTTTTTGATAAGATTTGAAACACTGATACCACATATTTATAGGTTTCTGACACGCCTACCAAACAACCGCACACCATAAATGATAACAAACATATAATGTATATAAGAATGTAGTTATTCCACCTGAAATAAAAACGTATAAAACATTAAAACTTTATGGTGTCATTATTACGAAAAACATTTACAAAAAAATCAAAAAAACGACACATTTTTACTCATTTTCACGTTTTATGGTGCGAATTCCTCACTTTTTTTGTAAATATTTTCAAACCAAATCAGTAATAAAATATTTACAAAAAAACCAAAAGTGGTTGGGCCTACAAAAAAATATTTTATGAGACCAGTTTTCGTAAGGTATTTTATAACATTTTTGAGGCTTAAAAAACCTCCTCCTCCTCATTTTTGAGAGCGCGCCCTACTCTTTTTTATAAACTTATAATTTTTTGGGTTTTATAAATAGAAAAAACACATATTTTATAGGTTTTTTTGATAAGATTTGAAACACGGATACCACTTATTTATATGTTTCTGACACGCCTACCAAACAGCCGCAAACCATAAATGATAACAATTATATGTAATTATATGAAATGCGCCGTGTATCAAGCGGCTTTACTTGAAATAAAAACATACCAAACTATTAAAACTTTATGGTGTCATTATTACGAAAAACATTTACAAAAAAATCAAAAAAATGACACATTTTTACTCATTTTCGTGTTTTATGATGCGAATTCCTCATTTTTTTTGTAAATATTTTCTGACTGGTTTGGTTTGAAAATATTTACAAAAAAACCAAAAGTGGTTGGGCTTACAAAAAAATATTTTATGAGACCAGTTATCATCAGGTATTTTATAACATTTTTGAGGCTTAAAAAACCTCCTCCTCCTCATTTTTGAGAGCGCGCCCTACTCTTTTTTATGAACTTGTAAATTTTTGGGTTTTATAAATAGAAAAACACATATTTTATAAGTTTAAGTTTATAATTATAGGTTTTGGATTTGTAATTACTATATTTTGTCTCGTCTCTATTTGTTTCTATTGTATAATAATCGCTTGAATACAGTAGCGGTCTTAGTTTTAAAATATTCTTTTTGCTCTAATCGCCTATCATTGTATTCTTTATCGGGATTACTTTGACATATCAATTCACAATTATCATAATTTATTTTTAATTTTTTCATAGCATTATTTGTATATCGTATATCATACTGTATTACAGTATCATAAATATGCATATACTTGTAACATATAATTTCAAGCAATGAATTCATTTCAATCAATGATGTATTGTATTCCCATGTTTCACCGTTATAGGTTTGTATTGCCGGCTTTGAAAAATTTGTTATTTTTATATTTTTGTATTGCGGGTATTCAAGATGTAATAAATTGAACAATCCAACAAAAAAAGACACACCATCTTGTGTAAGCAAATTTCGGTGTTGATAAAAATCAATATTAGAAAAGTCTTCTTTTCCAAACGCAAATAAATTAATAGTAACGTTGTTTGTTATATTATTTACAACGCCATTTTTTGATTCTATTTTTTTTGTTTTTTTAGTAAAACCCGCACACGACTTTTGGTGTCGTAATAGATTATCTCGTCTTCCAAAAGAACGATTACATACATTACACATATATTCGTTATTTTCTAACTTTACAACCGGTTGTTTGATTAATACAGATGATGATGGTTCTAATTCTTCATTCACATTCACAATTCCTTGTTCCGCATCAATATGCGTTTTTGTATCGTCATCATCTGCATCATCGTCTAATATATGCTCACACTTTGAATAATGTCTATTTAACTTATACTGTTTATCAAATATTTTATTACAGAACTTACACGAAAATGATAACAAATTATTTACAAATATTTTAGAATCAATTTGAATAGACACACACGGGTTTTTTCTGGATATGTGATATTGATATGCTTGTTTTCTATCAAATATTTTATTACATAATTCGCATTTATATAGCATAGTATTTGATGTTGTTTTTTTCATTTTTAGTATGATTAATCTTATACATAATACATCACAATTTATTTACAAAAAAAACGAAAAACCAAACCACGTGTTTTTTACTAAAAAAAAACATTCATTACCATTTTACATAAGACAATCACAATAAAAATGAAGCATAAAAATACCTCCTCAATTTTTTCCCTAAATGAGGAGGTATTTTTGTATTACTAATCTCAAATAATATATAAATATAATAACTGTTTTTAGTATAACAACCACATACTTCATCACAAATTTAAACCAAATATGGTAGAAAAGAGTGAAGATTTAAAAGATATAACACCAAAATATGAAGAACTGTTTAATGATATTACAAACCTAATCAATTTCTTTAATAAACCAATTGAATATGAAAGTATAAAAAAAACATATGTTTGTAATAAATGTAATTTCAATTGTATAAACAATAAAATATATAAAATACATTTAAAGAATTCATATCTATGTGGAAATTGTCAAACACTTGAAACAAATAAACTACCAAAGCCAACATACAATGAATTACTGAAAATGCATGATTCTCTCTACTCATGGAAAGAAGGAGATGATATTGATTTTTTAGGAATAAAAGAACAAACGCATAACTATGCGTATACCTATTATGAAGACATTATTGGTAAAGAAAACAGAGAAGATTACGATTCTGATTTAAAAGATAAGATGTTGCAGTGTTTGGGTTATTCATATATTAAAAAAGACAGCGAACCATATTTTAATTATATATTTATGTTCTTATCATATTCCATGCTCTACAAATTTGGGTTTGAACATTTATTAAATCAAATTAAAAAATTTCACTTTGATGAATCAAATATAAAACACAGTTTATTTCATAACGTATGTGAATTGTTTTTAAAAACAGACCAAACTACTGTATTTACAAAATACAGTGAAACTGAAATAAGAAGCATATTGATTAGTTTTTATATTCATCTTATTGGTTACATGATGTATTTATATGGACATCTGTATAATTTTTATAAGAAAGACTTTAATCAAGAAGATGTATTAGAAAAAATAAAACTACATGCGATTGATTTAGTATTTGACAACTATCATATCATAACAAATATTTGCAAACATCATAATATAATTATAATACCAGATGACATCTCAAATACATCAAATACAACGGATGCTGATGAATAATCCGGGCTTAATTGTGGCCGAAAAAGGCTTAATTGTGGCTGAAAAACGCTTAATTGTGGGAATTATTAAGCACACCTCTCTCATGTAAATCCTCCCATATTATTCACAACATCAACTAATATATTATACGTTCCAGTTAGTCTCATATATGTAATTACAAAAAGAACGGCTTAAAAATCTCCACAATTTTATCGTGAAACGGCTTAATTGTGGAACTTTTTAAGCCGTCGTGTTTTCATCATTCAACCCATAAATGCTGCGACACCCATAAAAAACATATAAAATTGTGGAGAGCATAACCAATAAATTAAAACCACACCATAAATGATAAGACATTCAATTAACCTAATAAACTTTTATGACGATAATTGAATTTTCCACAATTAAGCTTTTGTGTGTTAGTGTATAAAAGTGTATGTTTGAAAGTATATTTTTTGGAAGAAAAAAAGAGAAACAATCAATAAAAACATCTGTTTATCTTTTAACGTTATTATTCCACATTTTTTATACACAATATATAACCCCATCCCCATCCCTTTCATGACCAAATCCACCAAACCAATATCAATCAAATCCAAATCATTCAAATCCAAATCATTCAAATCCAAAACAATCCGCCCATTCACTATCAAAACGCGTTCAAACCGAGACCCTACCCGTGATTTCATCCCCATCCCCAAATACACGCTTTCTAAAAACCGCATTGAAAAGAAATCAAAACACATAATAAACCAACAATGTTTAGCCGTAAATGACCGGTATTACACGGTTGAAATAGACCCCGTACACAACACGCACCTCAATCAAATCATACCAGTATTAACAAACCCGCATACACTAAACGACGGCTTGTACACGTATGTCATCCTGTCATTTGAAGACGAGGCACAGCCCTCCATATATGCTGTAAAAACACTGAACGAGTATGAATTCGGTACAAAGCATCATCAATTGGTCCATCGTGTTATTGCGTGTAAAGACGACAAGGCATGTAAAAAGTTTCGGTTGTATTACGCGGGAGAGATGATGAAAACCGACGATACATTGTTTTACAATTTCTACTCTGGAACATTCAAAATGGCGAAAAAAATACGGAAAAGAGAATATTATACCACTGCAACCATGTTTATGAACAACTTGTTACGTCACACCACAAACAATAAATACAAAATTGAGTTTGTAGACGAAGCACTATTCACCAAAGAAAACCTAAAAGTATCACTGCACGACTTGGACCTGTATCGCGAAGCCGGCGCAAAAGTATATGGCTTCCCTACAAAGAACGACTGCGAGAATTATTTTTTATTTTCAAAACATTGGAAGACCAAAGAAGCATTATCAAAACCACAAGACCACCCCGACTACATAGAAATGAAAGAAAAAGAAGCGACATACTTAAACAACGCAATTGGCGGATATAAACGTCGCAATAAAACACTACGCATACGACGCCGCAAGTAGCATACCAGTAGTCTCATATAAAAATAAAAACAAGACAGCATTTACTGCCATCCTGTTTTTATTTTGTTTTGTTTTTCAATTTACATCTTCAATTTACACCTTCAATTTACACCTTCAATTTACACCTTCAAATAATCATCTTTTATCATCATTCCATCTACCAATTTTACGCCATATACAATCGTAACATGAAATAACATCATAAATATTGCCAAACTTAACATCATATTACAAAATAGTTTTACAAAAAACAAACACAAATACAAGTTACTTTGGGTATTTTCAGTGCGAAGGCGAGCGGCAGCAGCAGCAACTTTTCCGTCAATACGCGCCATCTTTGCTTTATGTATCTTCTCACGCTTCAATTCCGCACCACGCCAAGCAGCAGTCATATCAACCTTCCTTTTTACAGTGCTTGAAGATACGTGTCTCTCATTATGGTATTGTCTCTGACTCTGACTTCTGGTAATAACGGCCATTGATATTTTTGTTTAATTGAAATACTTTTAACACAACATACGCAAATCAATTTTTTTTGGAATTAGTATATATCCATAACATCATCAAAACAAATCTAAAACCTTTACGCAATGTTTAGTCGGTTATCAGCAACATTAAAAAGCATTGCGTCTCGCTTTACACGACACGAAAATGATGAACTTGCGATTGTGGTGATTGATTTACATAGTGGAATATATGTAAAACACGACTCAAAAAAGCACACGTATGCGCCAGCGCCAGCAGATACATTTACCA
>Ga0194133_10001785_pt1 | contig 35664 bp, 39 predicted proteins | sample TA2KigOf40mmetaG_FD_155448 | JGI IMG/M metagenome (GOLD analysis project Ga0194133, IMG submission 155448) | Freshwater microbial communities from Lake Tanganyika, Tanzania - TA2015055 Kigoma Offshore 40m | ecosystem: Environmental > Aquatic > Freshwater > Lake | place: Tanzania: Lake...
CCCGACACCACCGCCGCCCGCGAGGCCGTGACCCGCGCCGATGCGGACCGCACCCGGGCGGTGGAGCGCCACAGCGAAGCCCGGGCCGCCCAGCGGGAGATCACCCGCCTCAGCGCGGAACACCGGGCCGGCGGCGCCGCTCTGGCCGAGAAGCAGGAGCGGGCCGAGCGGCTCAGCGCCGTGGCCAACCGCTGCCAGGGCAAGGCGGCCCCCTACATCTCCCTGCAGCGCTGGGTGCTCTCGGCCTACCTCGCCGACATCTGCGGCTTCGCCAACCAGCGGCTCACCCTGATGACCTCGGGCCGCTACCAGCTGCGCCTCACCGACGAGGGCGGCCACGGGGGCCGCAAGGCCGGCCTGGGCCTGCGGGTGCTGGACGCCTACACCGGCGAGGAACGGGAGGTGAGCAGCCTCTCGGGCGGCGAGACCTTCCAGGCCTCCCTGGCCCTGGCCCTGGGGGTGGCCGACACGGTGCAGGCCCACGCCGGCGGCGTGCCCCTGGAGGCCCTGTTCATCGACGAGGGCTTCGGCAGCCTCGACCCCGACAACCTGCAGCTGGCCATGGACGAACTCGACCGCCTGCGGGAGGGGGGCCGCATGATCGGCCTGATCAGCCACGTCGGCGCCCTGCGGGAGCGCATCCGCGGCGGCATCGAGGTGGTGGCCGGCCCGCGCGGCTCCAGCCTGCGCGTTGGGGTGGGCGGCTAGAGCAACCCCCGATGGCGCACGAACAGCTGCACCATCGCCCAGGAGCCCAGGGTCACCTTGACGGCCACCAGCACGTTCAGGAGCGGGATCCAGCTCCCCGAGGCCAGGGGGCCGAAGGTTCCGGCCGGCAGGGGGGCCCCCGCGAGGGCGAAGGCGGAGAGGACCACGAAGGCGATCACGGCGGCCTTCTCCCAGAGGTCGGCCCGCCAGCGGCGGTAGAGGCGGTCGGAGAGCCGGGCCGAGCCGCTGATCAGCACCAGGCCGATGGCCGTGCCGCCGGCCACGCCCGCCGCGAAGCCGCCCCCCGGAGACAGGTGGCCGCGCAGGGCCAGCTCCACCCCGATCAGGGCGGCCATGGTGGCGCCCAGCTGGCAGAGCACCACGGAGGGCGCGTCCTCGATGGCCCGGATGCTCGTCTTGGTGGGCTCCCCCGCCAGCAGGAAGCGCACCCCGATCGAGGCCAGGGTGAAGACCACCACCTCGGCGACGGTGTCGTAGAGGCGGGTGTGCAGGATCACCCCCGACACCAGATTGGGCACGTCGGTCATGGCTGCCAGGGAGGCGATCACCGGGCCGATGGGGGGCGCCGGCGGCAGGGCTGCGGCCAGCGGAGCCAGACACAGGGCGGTGGCGGCCAGCAGGTAGAGCCAGGTCATGGCTCCTCCCGCAGCAGCAGGTCACCGCCGCGGCTCCGCCAGCGGCGGAAGCCCTCCAGGGCCCGCAGCCGATCCGCCAGCCGGGGGTTGCCCAGCTCCAGCCGCAGGCCCGGGCCGAGACGGCCGTGGCAGGCTTCGGCCTCGCCGGCCGCCTGCGGATCCGGTGGCAGCAGCCGCAGCCGCAGCGACAGGGGCTCGAGCCAGCCGCGCAGCAGTGCCTGGGTGGCCTCGCTGGGGGGAGCGTCGGCCGGATGGGAGAGCCGCAGCGCCATCGAGGAGCGCAGCGCCACCGCGTACAGGGTGGTGGAGAGCAGGGTGCCCACCAGCGCCTCGGTGATGGCCACGTCCGGGGCGCCCAGCAGGGCGTAGAGCAGGGTGGACACCGATCCGAGGATGCCCCGCAGCACCAGGGTCTGGTAGGGATTCGACTGGCTCACCAGCAGCACGGCGGTGAGCGGCACCAGGGCGGTGATCGGCAGGAGCAGATCCAGCTCCCCCGCCAGGGATACGGTGCCGCTCATGGCTCCGGCTCCCGGCGGGAGCCGAGCGAGCAGTTGGCCAGCACGTAGCCGAAGATCGTGTTCCAGAGGATCAGCGCCAGAAGGGCCAGCACCAGCAGGGGCCACTGGCCGGGGATCCGCAGCAGCAGGCCCAGCAGCATCAGCGCCGAACCGAGGGTGTCGGCCACCGAGAGGGCGTGGAGCTTGCTGAGGTAGCTGCGGCTCTCCAGCAGGGGCCAGGTACCCCAGAACCAGAACAGCAGTCCGGCCCCGAGCAGCAGCGGGCTGGCGTGATCGGCGAAGGACGCGAAGGTCATCGCTCCGTCCCCCGCAGCAGGTTGGCCAGCAGCAGCAGGCCGGCGTTGCCGGCGCACAGGACGATCACGCCGGCCAGGCCCAGCATCCGGTCGCCCCGCACCGCCGACACCACCAGGATGATCAGGGCCACCTTGCTGGCGACGCTGGAGAACGCCGCCAGCCGGTGCCAGACATCGGTGGGCCGGCAGGCCACGGCGATCGGGATCAGCAGGGCCAGCACCATGCCCCAGAGCAGCAGCGTCATCGCGGCGGACCTCCAGCGCGACCGGGAGTGAGGGCGTGGATCCGGTAGCGGCGTCCGCCGTCCTCCAGGCCGAGCACGATCGTGAAGGGGGTGAGGGTGATGCGGAACACGTCCAGGAACACGAGCAGGGGGATGGTGCCGTCGGTGGTGGCCTCGCTGATCTCCTCCTCCACCGGCTCGCGGCCGACGATCAGCCGCAGGGCCTCCAGGTAGGCCTGGGGCACGGCCAGCAGGCTGCGCCCCAGGGCCCGCAGCAGGGCACGGAGCGGCAGGGGCCTGGAGTGGGCGCGGGGCAGCAGCAGGGCCAGCACCAGCCCGATCAGCAGGGCCTGGCCGGAGGGGGCACCATCAGTGGCGCCCTCCGGCGTCGAGGCGATCGGCGTCGAAACTGGCCAGGTCAAGGCTGGGATCGACGCGGGCCAGGCGGGTGATGACCACCAGCAGCAGGGCCTGGATCGAGAGGCCGATCACGATCGCCGTCAGGATCACCGCCTGGGGGATCGGGTCAGCCATGGGCAGCGGCGCTGCGACGGCACCGGGGGGTAGGGGAGCCGCCAGGATCGGGCTCCGCAGGCCGGAGCGGGCGGCGACGAGCACGAACAGGGCGACCATGGCCGACCCCATCACGTCCATGGCCAGAACCTTGAGGAACAGGTTGCGGCGCAGCAGCAGGCCGACGAACCCGACCAGCACCGCCAGCAGGATCAGGAGCTCCAGCAGCCGGAGGGGATCCATTCAGACCGGACGGCCCGGAGGACGGCCGGGACACGGTGCGGGATGGTAGCCATCGCTTCCGCAGGCCGACGGGCGGCGCCGGGCCTCAGGCGGACGGGCGGAACTGCTCCGCCAGCAGGCGGCGCTGGTACTCCAGCGACAGGGCCTCCAGGTGGGAGCGGGCCTGCTCCTGGACCGAGGGATCCAGCTGATCGAGCACCAGGCCCCGGGGCACGCGCATGCGCAGCACCAGCGACAGGGCGTCGAAGATGCGCACCTGGTCGCCCTGCCAGCCCTGGTACTCGGCGGCCAGGGCCATCAGCGCCTCGCCGGAGGCCTGGCCGGCCATGACCAGGGGCCGCAGCTCCTGCACCCGGGCCAGGCGGTCGGAGGTCACCAGGGCATGGGCGGCGCCGAGGGCTGCCAGGGAATCGGCCGCTTCCCGCTTGAGCACGGTCATGTCGCGGCTGAGCACGGCGGCCTCCACTGAGAGGGGCTCCCGCACGCCGGGGAGCAGGGCCGCGCCGGAATCGGCCGCCGGGGACTTCGTCAGGGCCGGGGGCTGGGGGGGCGGTGGCGGCTCCTGCCAGAGGGTCGCCGCCATGGCGCGCAGACGCCGCGCCAGCCACTGCCTGACTCGTCCGACCGGTACCGCCATGGATCGCAAAGGACTCGATGCCAACAATCTGGCGGCCCCGCCGGCAGGCGTGTGGCGGCCATCCCCCGGGCGGGCGGTCGGATAGCCGGCCCGATCCCTGAGCCCTCGGAGCTCCGGCTCAGCGGGCCAGCAACCGCGCCCCGGTGATCAGCAGGACCGTCTCACTCGCCTTGCAGTCGGGATCCCCCTGGCAGGAGCTGGCCATGACCCGGGCCTTGCCGTAGGTGAACCGGGCGCGCCGGCCCACCAGGTCCTGCCGGCAGATGTCGAAATCGGCCACCTGGGTGGAGGTGTGCCCCGCCGCATCGGTGAGGGTGACGTAGCAGGCCCGGTCGCCCGACTGCATCTCCCGGACCGTGGCGGTGGTGGGGGGACCGCCGGCCTGGAGAGGCTGCGGCGACAGGGCGGGCAGAAGCCCGGCCAGGACCGCGATGGCGAGGCGCGAGCCTTCACGGCGATGGTTCACGGGATGGGCACTCCTGGCCTGGCCCTCAACCTATCGCTGGCCGGGGGCGGCGCAGGGGGGAGCCAAGGGGAGCCGGTTTCTACGCTGGGGATCCTTCGCTGCCCCAGGGGCCCCCGGCGAAGGAACCGCTCGCCCCCCGACCCGGCCGCGCCTTGCGCCTCGCCCGCCGGGAGCTGCTGCTGGGAACGGCGGCCGCCGGCTTCGCCCTGGCGGTGCGGCCGGTGGCCGCCACCACCGTCACCACCTCCGCCGAGGGGCTCGAGGCCGGCTGGGTGTCGGTGCCGGCCGCCGATGGCGCCATCAGGGCCTACCGGGCCCGCCCCGCCAAGGGCTCGGGCTTCCCGGTGGTGCTCGTGGTGCAGGAGATCTTCGGCATCCATGCCTACATCCAGGACGTCTGCAAGCGCCTGGCCCAGCTGGGCTACCTGGCCATCGCCCCGAGCCTGTTCGATCGCCAGGGCGATGTGACCCGCCTGCCCGACATCCCTTCGATCCTGCCGCTGGTGGCGACGGTGCCCGACGCCCAGGTGATGGCCGATCTGGATGCCACCGCCGCCTGGGCGGCCGCCGCCGGCGGCGGCGACGGCTCTCGGCTCGGCATCACCGGCTTCTGCTGGGGCGGGCGGATCACCTGGCTCTATGCCGCCCACAACCCGAAGCTGAAGGCCGGGGTGGCCTGGTACGGGCGGCTGGTGGGCACCGCCAGCGCCAACCAGCCCCTCTATCCGATCGATGTGATCCCCCGGCTCAAGGCGCCGGTGCTGGGGCTCTACGCCGGCGAGGACGACGGCATTCCGATCGCGTCGGTGGAGCGGATGCAGGCGGCCCTGAAGGCGGCCCGCAGCCCCAGCCGCATCGAGGTGTTCCCGGGGGTCCCCCACGGCTTCCACGCCGACTACCGCCCCACCTACCGGGCCGCCGCGGCCGCCGCCGGCTGGAAGCAGCTGCAGGCCTGGTTCCGCGCCAACGGCGTGGTGTGAGGCCCGGCGGGCTTCAGGCCCGGTTGAGGTGCTCCTCGGCGGCGGCCGCCAGGCTCTCACTCCAGTGGTCGACCTGGCTCTGCTCGGCCGCCTCCACCATCACCCGCAGCAGCGGTTCGGTGCCGCTGGCCCGCACCAAAACCCGGCCATGGCCCGCCATCGCCGCCTCCGCCTCGGCCACCGCCAGCCGCAGCGGTTCGCAGTCCTGCCACTGCTGGCGCCGCTGCCGGTCGGGCACGGTCACGTTCACAAGCCGCTGGGGGTAGGGCTGGAAACTGCCGTCCATCCACTCGGCCAGCTTCAGGCCGCCACCGTGGATCAGGGTGGCCACCTGGAGGGCGGTGAGCAGGCCGTCGCCGCTCATGCCGTGGCGCGCCGAGAGGATGTGCCCCGACTGCTCGCCCCCCAGGCCGGCCCCCAGGGCCTCCATGGCGGCGTGCACATGCTGATCGCCCACGTCGGTGCGCTCCAGCACCCCGCCGCTGGCCTGCCAGGCCCGCTCGAAGCCCAGGTTCGACATCACCGTCGCCACCAGGCGGTCGTCGGGCAGCTGGCCCTCGCGTCGCAGGGCCGAACCCCACAGATAGAGGGTGTGGTCACCGTCCACCACCCGGCCGCGGCCGTCCACCGCCAGCATCCGGTCGGCGTCGCCGTCGAAGGCGAAGCCCATGTCGGCGCCGCTCTCCAGCACCGCCCGCTTCAGGGGCTCCAGGTGGGTGCTGCCGCAGCCCTGGTTGATGCGTTCGCCATCCGGCTCGCCGTGCAGCACCAGCACCTCCGCCCCCAGGGAGCGGAACAGCTCCTCGCCGCAGGCGGTGGCCGAACCCCAGCAAAGGTCGAGCACAACGCGGCAGCCGTCGAGGCGCTGGCCGCCGGTGCTGGCCCGCAGCGAATCGACGTAGGCCGCCAGCAGGTCGGGCCGCATCACCTCCCGTCCGCCGCCGTGCAGCGGCGGCAGGGCGGTGCGGCCCTGGAGTCCGGCCTCGATCGCCTGCTGGCGGGCGGCTACGAGCTTGGCGCCGCTGGCGCCGAACACCTTGATGCCGTTGTCGTGGGGGGGGTTGTGGCTGGCCGACACCATCAGGCCGCCGGCGGCCCCCTGGCGCCGGATCGTGCCCGGCACGGCGGGCGTGGGGCACAGGCCCAGCTGCCACACCTCGCGGCCGGCGGCCATCAGGCCGGCGCTGAGGGCCGCCACCAGCATCGGCCCGCTGCGGCGCGAGTCGGTGCCGATCACCACCGGCCCGTCGGCCTGGAGCACCACGCCGGTCCAGAAGCCCACCTGCAGGGCCAGGGCGGGGGTGACGCTGGTGCCGACGCGGCCGCGGATGCCGTCGGTGCCGAAGCGGGCCATGCCATCGGCCAGGGGGGCCCCGAGGGGGAACCCCGCCGGATGCGAAGCCGCTTCTCCCATGCCGCTGCCCTCACTGGGGAGCAGGCTACGTGCCGTGCCCGGCGGGGCTCAACGCCAGCGGGGCGGCCACCAGCGCCAGCGCAGCAGTTCGGCGGTGGCCCAGAGCAGCAGCAGGCCCAGGCACCAGCCCGGCAGCAGCCGGACGGGCCAGAGCGGCCGCAGCAGCAGGGCGAGCAGGGCCACGGCGCTCACCACCACGGCGCGGCGGCGCTGGCCCGCGCCGGGCAGGCGGTCGAACAGGGGTGGCAGGGCGGGGAGGGAGGGCAGTCGCACCGGGGGCGGCGCAGGCGGATGCCCAGAATGCCCCGGACGCCGTCCCCCGGCCATTGGCCCGACTCCCGCTGCTGCTGTCCCTCTCCTGTCTGGGCACCGGCCTGGCCCTGGTGGGGGGCCGGGCCCTGCTGGCGCGCCAGCCGGCGCTCACCCCCGCCACCCCCACCGACCGGCTGGAGTGGCTGCAGCACTGGGATGCCGATCCCTGGCGGCGCCGGGAGGCCAGCCTGCTGCTGGCGGCCCGCAGCAAGGATCCCCAGGCGCAGCGCCAGTGGCTGCGGGGCCAGGGCTGGGGTCCCGACCCCCTGGCCGCCCTGGTGCTGAAGCAGGACGCCCTGGCCGCCGCGGCCCTCGGACGCCCCGAAACGGCCCTGGCCCTGTGGCGCCAGCTGCAGCGGCGCTTCCCCGGTGATCCGGCCAGCGCCGATGCCCTCTACGCCCTCGGCGGCGACGATCCGGACAAGCGCCGGCAACTGCTGCAGCGCTTCCCGGCCCACCCCGCGGCCCTGGCCGCCGCCCTGGCCGCCGCCCTGGCCGCCGGCCCCGATCCCGCCGACCGGCGGCGAGGGGCCCTGCACCTGGCCCGCTGGGGCGCCCGCTGGCCCGGCGCCGAGGCCCGCCTGCGGCAGGTCTGCAAGGAGGACCGCCCGGACCTGAGCGCCCGGCAGCGGGGGCAGCTGGCGGAAGGCCTGGCCGAACTGGGCGATGCCGAAGGGGCCCTGGGCTGCCTGGGCTCCAGCCTCAACGGCCTGGGGGCCAGCGGCCGGCTCAGCCTGGGCCGGGCCCTGCTGGCGGGGAACGAGCAGCAGCAGGGCCAGGCGGAGCGGCTGCTGCTGGATCTGGTCCGCAGCGCCCCCACCACCCCGGAGGCCGAGGCGGCCGTGCGCCTGCTGGCCCAGCAGGGCAGCCCAGGCGCCGCCGCGTCCCTGGCCCGGCTGCCGCCCCGCTGGCGCGACAGCGCCCCGGTGCTGGCCCGGCGGATCCAGGAGGCCGAACCCAAAGGGGACGGCCCCCATCCCGCCACCGACGCCGCCGCCCTCGATCTGCTGCGCCGCTGGCCCCGCGACCCCGCCAGCCGCCTGCTGCAGTGGGATCTCGTGCGGGAGCGGCTGCTGGCCGGTCGCTGGCGGGCGGCCATGGCCCTGCTGGAGGCCATCCCGACCAACCAGCTGCCTCCGCCCCTGGCCGCCCGCCAGAGCTTCTGGATCGGCTTCATTCAGCAAAAGCTCGGGGACGGGGCCGCCGCCAGGGCCACCTGGGAAGCGCTGCTGCGACGCCATCCCGGCGGCTACTACGGCTGGCGTGCCGCCGTGCGCCTGGGCCAGGGGGATCTGCAGTTAAGCGCCGGGCCCCACACCCCGGACACGGGCAGCAGCGGCTGGCGGCCCCTGGCCAGCGGCGATCCGACCCTCGATCGGCTCTGGCGGCTGGACCAGCGCACCGAGGCCTGGGAGACCTGGCGCCACCGCCGCGGGCGCCGCGCCCCGGAGGGCAGCCGGGAGCTGCTGCTGGAGGGGCGGTTGCGCCAGGGGGTCGGCGATGACTGGACCGGCTTCGGCCTGCTGGAGCAGGCCAGCCTGAAGCTGGACGGCAACCAGTGCGCCCTGGAGCGGGAACTGGAGCGGGAACTGGAGCGCAGCCTGCATCCGCTGCGGTTCGAGGCGGCCTTCCGGGCCGCCGCCAGCCAGGGCGGGCTGCCGATGGAGCTGCTGCTGGGGGTGGCCAAGCAGGAGTCGCGCTTCACCCCGGCGGTGCGCTCGCCGGTGGGGGCCACGGGCCTGATGCAGCTGATGCCGGAGACCGCCGCCGAGCTGGCCGGTGGGCCGGTGCCGGAGTCGGTGCTGGAGGACCCGGCCGGCAACGCCAGCCTCGGCAGCCGCTACCTGGCCAAGATGCTGCGCCAGTGGAACGGCGACCCCCTGCTGGCAGTGGCCAGCTACAACGCCGGGCCCGGCGCCGTGGCCGGCTGGGTGAACCCCCAGCTGCGCAGCGACCCGGAACTGTGGGTGGAGGCGATCCCCTACCCCGAAACCCGTCTGTACGTGAAGAAGGTGCTGGGCAACGTCTGGAGCTACCAGCAAGGCAGCGAACCGGGCTGCTGAAGCCCTGCCGGGGCCGTTCAGCGCACCAGCAGGCGGCCGAAGTTGGCGCCGCCCAGCACCAGCAGGGTGAGCACGCCAGCCAGCACCAGCGGCGGCGGCACCACCCGCACCCGCAGCAGGTCGAGCCGGGCCAGCAGCACCGCCGAGCCCATGATCAGCACGTTGGCCAGCACGTTGAGGTGCAGCAGGTAGAGACCGCCGACAGTGACCAGCAGCAGGGTGACCACCAGGCTCACCACCCGGCTGGCGGCCATCACGATCGAGAGCTGCCGGATCACCAGGTCGGGCATGGTGCAGATGAACACGATCAACATCGCCTGCAGGCACTCGGCCGACCAGACCAGGGTGGTGAGCTCCTGCATCTGGGTGCCGCCCGTCTCCAGGGCATGGCTCCAGTGCATGCCTTGGTAGGTGCTCACCCCCATCAGCACCAGCAGCATCGGCGCCTGGATCGGCAGCAGCATCAGCCGGAAGATGTCCCTCATGGCTCCAGCACCAGGGTGATGGCCGCCAGCGGGCAGCTGGGAATGCACTGTTCGCACACCAGGCAGCGGGAGGCCTCGAAATGGAGCCGCTGGGTTGCCGGGGTGTAGTGGAGGGCGCCGCTGGGGCAGACGCTGGAGCAGATGCCGCAGTCGACGCAGAGCAGCGGATCGATGCGGATCTCACCGGGGGCGCGGTTGAGCCCCAGCCCCTGGCTCTCCAGCCAGTCTTCGGCCGCATCGAGCTCGTCGATGTCGCCGGAGAGCTCCACCACCATGGTGCCGCTCTGGTTGGGGGCGATCTGGGCCCGCAGGATCTTGGCGGCGATGTCGAAGTCGACCGCGAGGCGGTAGGTGATCGGCTGGTGCACCGCCTCGGAGGGGAAATGGAGAGTGAGGCGCCGTTTCACCGCTCCGGGCCAGGAAAGCTGACGCTAGCAACGATGTCCGGAGCCAGCCCCCCGCTGACGCTGCCAGAGTGGGCGCCGTTTCATGTCGCTGCCGCCCATGGCCCCGTCGGGCAGTTCCCCCCCCTCCACCCTCGGCCGCACCGAGCGCATGGTGCTGGCGGCCGTGGCGGCCGTGCTGGTGGTGCTGATGGTGTGGCTGCGGGGCGGCCTGCACCCGGAAGCGCCCCTGGAGCGCCTCGCCCGCCAGTCGCCCGAGTTCAGCGTGGCCCTGGCCGATGGGCGACCCACCCTGGTGGAGTTCTACGCCGACTGGTGCGAGGCTTGCCGCTCGATGGCCCCGGCGATGGAGCGGATCGAGCGCCAGCAGCACGGCCGGATGGATGTGGTGCTGCTCAATGTCGACAATCCCCGCTGGCAGCCGGAGCTGGAGCGCTACGACGTCAACGGCATCCCCCAGCTGGAGTTCTTCGATGCCGCCGGCGGCTCCGTGGGCCGCTCGATCGGCGCCCGCAGCGGTGCCGAACTGGAGGCCCTCACCGCCGCCCTGGTCGACGGCACGCCCCTGCCCCAGCTGGCGGGCGTGGGGGCCGTGAGCAGCCTGCCGGAGGCCGCCGGGGCCGAGGGCGCCGCTCCCCCGGCGGCTGCCCTGCCCCCCCCCCCCGCCGCGCCCCGCAGCCACGGCTGATCGGCCGCCACCCCGCTCCTTTCTCCCGCACCCCCGCCCATGGATCCCCGCTTCCGGGTCGAGCTGATCGCCGCCACGCCGAACCCGCAGCAGTGCGTGTACGCCGGGATGCACCAGGACTACAGCGAGGGGTTCGTGGCCGCCGACCGGGCCGAGTGGCCCGATGAGCGCAAGGCCGGTGAGATCTGCGTCAAGCGGCTGCTGGCCGGCGAACGCGGCCACTACGGCCCCCTGGAGCACGCCCAGATCGTACTCAACGTGGGCTGGTTCCCCCATTCGGTGATGCAGCAGGCCCGCACCCACCGGGTGGGGGTGAGCTTCGATGTGCAGTCGATGCGCTACACCGGCGACCGCATCCGCCGGGCCGCCAACGGCGAACTGGAGCTGGAGGAGGTGTTCTACCTGCGGCCGGTGGGTCCCTACAGCGACCGCCAGGGCAAGAAGTACCTCTACGACGAAGGCCAGCGGGCCATCGATCTGGAGCTCTGCCGGGCGGCGGCGGCGCGCTACCGCGACCTGCTCGATGCCGGCTACGCCGAGGAGCACGCCCGCGGCATCCTGCCCTTCGACTACCGCCAGCACTTCGTGGTCAGCTTCACGCTGCGGGCGTTCCTGCACTTCCTCGACCTGCGGGCCAAGCTCGATGCCCAGCAGGAGATCCGCGAGCTCTGCGACCTGATGTGGCCCCACCTGCAGCAGTGGGTGCCGGAATTCGCCGACTGGTACGAGAAGAGCCGGCTGCACAGGGCCAGGCTGGCGCCCTGATGCAACAGCGCACCTGGGCCCTGGCCCCCTGCCTCGCCCTCGCCCTGGCCATCGCCCTGCCGGGTGCGGCGGTGGCGGAACCAGTCCTGCGGGTGGGCCTGGTGGACGGCTCGCCGCCCTGCAGCTACCGGGAGGCGGGGGTGTGGCGGGGGCTGGCCGTCGACCTGTGGAACCGGGTGGCCACGCTGGAGGAGATCCCCTACGTCGTCTCCCAGTGGCCGTCGGTGCGGCAGATGCTGGAGGCCAGCCGCGAGGGTCGGCTGGATGTGGCGGTGGGCTGCATCAACGTGTCTCCCGACCGCCTGGAGCGCTACCGCTTCGCCCTTCCCTTCCAGGAGGACGGCCTGGCGGTGATGGTGGTGAAGAGCCGGCTGGATCTGGGGCGCTCCTTCCTGGCGGCCCTGCTGACGCCGACCCTGCTGCAGCTGCTGGGCAGCTACCTGCTGGCGATTGCCGTGCTCACCGGGATCACCCTGCGCCTGGAGGTCCGCCACCATCCCGCGACGAACGGCCGGCGAAACTCCCTGCGCCACTGCAGCAAGGTGTTCCAGGTGCTGGCCACCGGGCCGGGCAGCAACACGATCGTGACCACCACCCGCGGCAACGGGATCGTGATCCTGGCCTACCTGGTGCGGATCGTCTCGGCGTCGCTGCTGGTGGGCTACCTCACCGTGAACGTGGCCGGGGAGATCCAGGACACGGCCAGCGGTGACATCCGCACGCCGGCGGATCTGCGCGGCCGGCGGGTGGGGGTGCGCAGTGGCACCGTCAGCGAGTCGCTGCTGAAGGAGCTCAACGCCACCGGCAGCGGGCCGAAGGCGACGATCGTGCCGCTGGCCAGCATCGGCGAAGGCGGAACCCTGCTGGCCGAACGCCGCATCGACGCCCTGCTGGGGGACAACCTGCAGCTCAGCTACCTGCTGCTTCAGGAGGAGGCCAGGGGCTTCCTGCCCAGCCTGGCGCTGGAGGGGATCCGGCTCGAATCCCAGGCGTTCGCCTACGCGCCGGCGCTGCCGGAGGCCACCACCAACCGCATCGACCAGGCCATCAGCGCCCTCAAGCGCAGCGGCGTGGTCAGCGAGCTGCGCCAGCAGGCGACGAGCCGGGGGACCCCCCAGGGGCGCTGACGGCGGCGTTCCACCAGCGCTCCACCACCGCGGGGCTGCCGTACCAGGAGGGCCCGAAGGCGCCGCCATGGGCCACCCCCGGCAGCACCACGGGAGTGGAGCCCGCCAGCAGGGCCGAGGCCACCGGCACCAGGCCGTCGCCCCGGTCCTCGGCGTCGCCGGTGCTGTTGCGGTAGGCGGTGGGGGCCAGGCGCTGGGCCATGGGGGAGGCCGCCTGCAGATCCAGGTCGCCGGCCACCGAGACGTAGCGCACCCGATCGGCGAAGGGGCAGCCCGGCAGGCGCTCCGCCACCATCTGCCGCAGCACCGTGGCCTTGAGGGCGGTGTGGGGGCTGCCCAGCATCACCAGGGTGTCGGCCAGGGCCTTGCCGTCGTAGCGGCGCCCCTGGAACGGGGCCCCGTCCAGGAACAGCCGCAGCATGATGCCGCCGGAGCTGTGGCCGATCAGCGTCACCTTGCCCGTGGGGGACTGGTGGGCCAGCTCCGCCGCGGTGGCCTGCACCCGATCGAGGATCCCGGCCCAGGCGAAGGCGAAGGCGGTGAGCAGCCACTCGGGCTTGCCCACCGGCACCAGCCGCACCGGCTGGCCGCTGAGCTGCTCCAGCCGCGCCACCATCGGGGCGTAGGCCTCGGGGCTGATCAGGAAGCCCCCGAGGATCAGGGTCGGCTGGCGGGTCATGGGTGAGGACTGGCGGCGCCGCCATTGCCAACAATCGCATTCCAGAGCCGATCGGTTTCGGCCTGGTCGTCAGTGGCGATCTGGAAGGAGAACGCTTCGCTGTGCTGGAACGCCGGCCCCCCGTTGAGGCCCAGGCAGGGGAGGCCGGCGACGGTGAACAACACGGTCAGGACATCACCCTGCTGGCCCGACGGATAATCGGCCGGCGCCCGGAAGATCTCACCCACCGTACTGTCAGGGAAGGTTTCGGCATAGAACGTGGCCGCTTCCAGGGCAGTGCCGTCGTACCAGAGGCAGATCGTGTTGCGAGAGATCGTATTGCAAGAGACCGTGTTGGGGGGCACCATCCTCACGCTCCATGGATCTGTCTGGCGATCCTAGGGGGCGGTTCAGGAACAACGGATTTGGCGAAAGATCACGCCACTCAGCAGAGGCAAGCCGACAAAAGCCGTGACGGAAGCTGTACACGCTGTACAGGCCTGTTCAGCGGATCATGATCTCCATGCAAGTCGCCATCACAGTCGCCTGGCTGGATACAGCCAGCCCTTGAAGAGTTTCGTCATGCGGGGCATGGCCACATAGGTCATCACGGCGACCACCACCAACGTCACCACCAACGTCCGCAGAAAGGCGGGGAGAGGGCCGATCAGCGGCACCAGAATGACATTGATCAGATTGATCAGCACATAGATCGTGATCCAGGAGACCACCATCATTTTGTAGCGAGGTGGGGCAGGCAGCCCCGGTCGATGGGGCAGGGTGAACCAGGTTTCCAGGCCGGTGAGCATCGCGTACTGAACCGTGCCCTCCGTGAACTGACGGGCACGGTTCAGCAGGCGTTGGCGAATCGGAGACTCCTCCCATTGCTTGAGCCTGCTGATGCGATCGAACTTGAACACAATCCGGTATTCCGGATGGGTCGGATCGGAGGGACGAAACACATTGACCCCCAGATGTCCCTCACAGGCCATGGCCGCTTGAATCAGCTCGGCGAGAACCGCTTCGAAGGCCGCTTCACATCCCGGTTTGATCCGTTGCAGCACATCCACCGTCGTGGGCGGATCAGAATCCAGGTGGTCAGGAGCGCTCATGGCGACAGGAGTTGGTGCCCGGCGATGCCGATGTCCAGGCGCACAACTCTGGCAGATTCCAGACCCGAAGGCAGCGGGAACGACAGGCCTCCATTGGTGACGACATAAAGACTGGTGTGGTCGCCCGCACCGGCACCAAAGGCCAACGCCGTGCTCCCGGCCATCCCCTGCTCTGCCTCGGCAATGATGGTGATCCGGCGATCGGGCGTGATCTTGACCACACTGTTGTAAATGTGAGTGGTGCCATAGAGGTTGCCCTCCCGATCAAAGGCAAAGTCATCGAGATTGACGGGTTCAAAAAAGATCTCCGGCTCACCAGGTTGCCCATTGGGCTGAATCGGTATCTGGATCAACTGCATCCGTTCCGTGTTGGACGCGTAGAGCATCTGCCCATGGATCTTGAGTCCGTTGACCGCCGGGAACTCCCTGTCCTCGGAACGACGTGCCAAAAGAGGATGCTCCAGCCGTAGGCCGACCGACCGATCCGCCAGATTCAAGTGCCAGATGGCACCGCGATAGGAGTCGGCCATCAGATAGGTGGATGGCGAGAGGGGTGTCAATCCATTCAGGAAGATGGCCTCGGGCATGGTCGCCAGCAGCGTCGCAGCGCCCTGGGGGGAAATTGAGAAGACGACAGGAAGGCCGTCGGCGTCCCAGGCTGTCAGCAACAAGTCTCCGGCAGGAGTCAGGGCCAGCCCCGTGGCTTTTCCAGCAATGGCCGCATGCACCACGGACACACCATTCGCTCCCATCCGAAACACCTTGCCATCCAGATGGCTGCTGACGAACAACGTGCCATCGGTGCTGACCGCAATGCTTTCCAGGAACGTGCCGGGTGGAAACTCCGCAACCCGATGGGATGGAGCGATCGCCACAGACACCGCGGCGAAAATCGGCGGCAGTCCGGCTGGGGTAGACATTCAGGGTTCTCGCAACGCGAGCCATTGAAATGGAACCGGGGTCAGGCTAGCCATCAAGTCCGCATGGATCTTTCCTGATTTTTGGAAAGATGGCAGATTCTTTTGATCTTCGTGGGAGGTGTGGGCTATGTCACGGACGTTCGATAGGCCCTGGGGGTCGTGCCCAGGTGCTGGCGAAACACGCGCGTCAGGTGGCTCTGGCTGGAGAAGCCACACTGGAGGGCAATAGCGGCGATGGCTGCATCCGAGCGCGCCAGCAGCTGCTGCGACCGCTGCAGCCGGCACTGCACGATGAACTGGTGGGGTGACGTTCCCGTGGATTGCTTGAACAAAGTGGCAAAGTAACAGGCGCTCAGTCCCACCAAGGCCGCCAGGTCCGCCAACGAAAGCGCCTGGTCGAGATGGTCCTGGATGTAGCCGGTCACCAGGGCAAGCGTGGACGGCGGCAATGGCCCCGCAGCCGGGAATCGGGGTGGAACCGCCGAGTACGTCTTCAGCAGATGCACGGCCAGACAATTCACGAGTGATTCCACGTACAGCTGATCGCGTCCCCCGTTCAGCTCCAGCTCCGAGCACAGGGCCAGCCCCAACTGACGAACCAGGGCATCCACCCGGGGCAGACCCGGCACCAGGTCAACCTGATCGGGGCCGATCGCCTCATAGGCCACCCGACCGAGAACATCGGGCCTGAGGGTGAGGATCAGGAACTCCGCGTCCTGATCCCACTGAACCTGATGCGTCACCTTGGCAGGGACGACGATCACCTGCTCGGCAACAACCCGCTCAACCTGCACCCGTCCATTCAACGTCCGTTTGACCTGGAGATCTGCCGGGATATGGGTATGGATGGCAATCTTGTGGTCGGGATAGGCATACTCCGGGGTTTCGAACGGAGGGCAACGGAACTGCTCCAGCGCGATCCCCTGCCACCCTGCCCCAGCACTGGACAGCAAGGGAACGTTCGGAAGAATGGGCGCCAGGTTGTCGGTTCTGACTGGGGGCGAATCAGCTCTGGTGGTGGGTGAATCAGCCATATCCAGACCTGAGCCGTCTGTGAACACCGAGGCAGCGAGTCTATGGACGGGGCCCATCCGTCACTGTGTCTGACCTCACCCGATCGCCGTTCGGCAGGACCGGTCTACCCGACCCGCCTGGCCACGTACATGCCGTAGCTGAAGTGGGCGCTGTGGGCTTCGTAGAGACGGATCTCGTGTTCTTCGGCGCTGACGATGGCCCGGGCGGCTTCACTGTGGCCGTGCCGGCTCAGGAAGTCACTGAAGCGGGCCTGCAGGGGCCGGTAATAGTGATCCAGCCAGCAGTTCTGCGGCAGCACGACGTAGCCGATCGGCGCGTAGCCCTGCTGTTCCAACTGGCCGATCTTGGTCGACGCCCGGTCGATTTCGGGGTACTCCGCCTGCCAGTGCCGATGGAGATCCGCCGGTCGCGCCGCGGTGGTCCAGGTGATCTCGCTCACCACGAGCAGGCCGCCCGGTTTCAGGAAGCGGCGCCATCCGGCGATGCCCCTGGCGAAGCCGATGTTGTAGACCGCGCCCTCGGACCAGATGACATCCAGCTCCCCATCGGCGAAGGGCAGGTTGTCCATCGAGCAAGCGCACGGGGTGATCGCGTCGGCCACCCCGAGCTGGCGCGCCCGGGCCTGGAGAACGTCGAGAAACTCCGGCCGCAGATCCACCGCCATGATCCGGGCGTTCGGCAACAGGCGGGCCAGCAGCAGGGTGGAGGCTCCGGTGCCGCAGCCGATGTCGGCCAGCCGCAGCGGCGCGGTGCGGTCGACCCCAGCCAGCTGCAGCGCCAGTTCCGTCTCCGCGTCCCCGCCCGGCCCCTGCCGCTCCCCATCCCGGTGCAGATCGATCAGCAGGCCGAGGGGGTCCATGGGCTCACGGCTAATGGCTAACGGTTGTGGATCCAAGCCAGGGTGGCCTCTTCCACCCGGATGGCCGGCAGGAACAGCCCGTACTCCCAGCCGTCGCCGGGGGGACGGTCTCGCCGGGTGATGAAGTCCTGCCGTGGGGGCCCCTTCCCTTCCGGGCCGCCGTAACGCTCCACGGCGTGGAAGATGGACACCCGGGCCAGGCCGTAGCCCAGTACGTAGGCGCCCAGGAGGCCAGCCAGGAGGGGACGGAGATGCCTGGCCACTGGGCCCAGCTGCCTGCGCAGAACCAGGGCCCATCCAACTCCAAACCCGTGGCATCCGGCGGGCGGCAGGGGCTCAACAGGGCAGCGCACAAAGCTGTACAGGCTGTACAGATCTGCTCCGAGCTCCGAGGGAGACATCAGGGTCGCCGATCAGGCGCCAGAGCCCTTCGGCGCCCTGGCCCCTCGGCAACGGCCCCTCGGCAAGGCCCCCCATCAACGGGCGGGGCCTGCCGCCGGCGCCGGCACGGTGGTCGGCTGGCCCTTCACCCCCGCATAGACCACCACGATCTCGGCGGGTTCGGTGCCGTTGTTGGTGCCGTAATGGGGCTGGTTGACCATCTCGATCAAGCCCTGGCCCGCCTGGAGCTTCACGCTGGGGTAGGCGGGCAGGGGGGTGCCGTTCCACGACCGGGTGGATTGCACCAGCGTCCGCACCGTCACGCCGGCCGGTTCGCTTTCCGCCAGAGCCGGCCGTACGGCCAGCAGCAGGCCGCCGGCGAGCAGCAGGGGCGCCAGGGCGCGCCGCCGGCTCCGACGTGTCGCCCCGAACCGCTCCATCCCCATAGCCTGCCCCACAGCCCCCGCCGGTCCCTGTGGATTTCACCGCCGATCTGCCCGTCGTCCAGGTCCGGCGGGCGGTGATGCGCCGGGCCCTGATCGCCACCGATGTGCCGCCGCGGGTGGCGCTGGCGATGGGCGACGAGCCGCTGCTGCTGCGCTACACGGTGGGGCTGTTCGGCTACGGCCTGATCGGCTGCGCCGTCACCGATGCGGAGAGCTGCCTGCGCCGCCTGGCGGAGCAGCCCCACGGGCTGCTGGTGTGCTCCGACAGCCTCGAGGGCGGCGACGTGCTCAGCCTCACCGCCACGGTGAAGGAGCGCCATCCCCAGCTGAAGGTGATCGTGATCGGCACCGCCCCGGTCCAGGACCCGGCGCTGGTGCGGGCGGCATGGGTGGATGGGCTGGTGGCGGAGCGCGACATGACCTTCCGCAGCGGCGCCCTGCAGGCGGCGGTGCTGGCGGCGCTGGGCGGACACCACTTCCGCAGCGCCTCGATGCGCGGCCTGCCGGTGCCGGCGCCGATCAGCGAACTCAGCCCGCGCGACTACGAGATCCTCGAGGGCCTGGCCGACGGCCTCACCGACCGGGAGATCGCCGAGCGGCTGATGATCAGCCCGAGCACGGCCAAGTCGTACACCAAGCGGCTGCTGCAGAACATGGGCGCCCGCAACCGGCTGCAGGCGCTGGTGATGGCGCTGCGGCAGGGCCTGATCCGGCTGCGCTGAGCCGCGCGGGCCTGCGCGCCCCTGGAGCCGATCACCCTCCGGCGCGCCGCCAACCACCCTCCGAAGGGGGTCGCCCCGCACAGGCGGAGCGCCGTAAACCGTTGGGGGTGATCTGTTCTGAGCGATGGCGTCCGTCGATCCGCTGACCGGGGTGGGGTTCAACTATGCGGAGGCCCTGCAGAAAAGCTTCCTCTTCTATGAGGCCCAGCGCTCCGGCGACCTCGACGAGGCCCGCAAGCGGATCGACTGGCGCGGCGATTCCGGCCTGCGGGACGGGGCCGACGGGGTGTACTTCGGCGGGCGCACGGCGGCCAACCTGCAGAGCGGCCTGACGCTCGACCTCCGCGGCGGCTACCACGATGCCGGCGATCACGTGAAGTTCGGGCTGCCCCTGGCCTCCACCCTCGCCACCCTGGCCTGGGGCGGCATCGAGTTCTCCGATGGCTATGCCGTCACCGGGCAGACCGATGAGCTGCTCGATGCGGTGCGCTGGGGCACCGACTACCTGCTCAAGGCCCACGGCGTCGACGCCGCCGGCACCACGCTGTACTTCGTGGCCCAGGTGGGCGATGCGGGGGCCGACCACGCCCTGTGGAGCGCGCCCGAAAGCCAGACGATCGCCCGGCCGGCGATGGCGGTGACGCCGAGCAAGCCAGGCTCCGATGTGGCGGCGGGCTCGGCGGCGGCACTGGCTTCGGCGTCGGTGCTGTTCCGCCAGAACGGCGATGCCGCCTACGCCGACGTGCTGCTCAACCGCGCCGTCTCGCTCTACGACTTCGCCGACCGCTACCGGGGCCGCTACGCCGATGCGATCCCCGAGGTGCGCTCCTTCTACAACTCCTGGAGCGGCTACAACGACGAGCTGGCCTACGGCGCCGCCTGGCTGTCGCGGGCGGTGAGCGCGGCGGGGGGCAACGGCACGGCCTACCGCGACAAGGCCCTCTCCATCTACACCGGCAGCATCGGCGGCCTCTCGCGCGGCTGGACGGGCAACTGGGATGACGCCTCCTATGCCACCGCCGTGATCCTGGCGGAGGACACCGGCTCGGCCCGCATCCAGCAGGACGTGGAGGGCTGGCTGAACAACTGGGTGAGCGGCGGCAACGGCGTGACGATCAGCGCCGGCGGCCTGCGCCACATCAGCCAATGGGGTTCGCTGCGCTACGCCGCCAACACGGCGTTCCTGGCCGATGCCTACGCCGACAACGTGCGCGATCCCGGCGGCGCCTACGGCCGTCTTTCGCAGGGAACGGTGGACTACATCCTCGGGGCCAATCCGCGCCAGTCGAGCTACCTGGTGGGCTTCGGAGCCAACGCGCCCCGGCAGCCCCACCACCGGGCGGCCTCGGGGGTGGGCTGGGACGGGTTCCGCAACGGCCAACCCAACACCCACACCCTCTACGGCGCCCTGGTGGGCGGTCCCACCAGCGCCAACGACTTCGCCTACCAGGACCGCCGCGACGATTACGTCGCCAACGAGGTGGCCCTCGACTACAACGCCGCCCTCACCGGCGCCTTCGCCCGCAGCGTCGAACGCCGCGGCGGCGTGCCCCTCAGCGACGCCCAGCTCGACGCCCTGCCGGGCATCACGGTACGGCCTGGCGGCGGCGGCACCCCGGTGACCCCGGTCCCGACGCCGACTCCAACACCGACGCCAACCCCCACTCCCACACCGCCGCCTCCGATTCCCACGCCCATTCCCACCCCCGGCAGCCCCCTGCCGGCCACCCTCAACGGCCTCCCGCTCACCTCCAGCCCGGATCTGGCGGTGGTGGTGGGCGGCGCGATCTGGACCGGGGGGATGACGGTGCAGCTGACCATCAGCAACGTCGGCGCGGCGGCGCTGAACGGCTGGAACTTCAGCTTCGAGAGCCCGCACCGGCCCAGCGGCACGCCCTGAAGGGTGCGGATCAGCAGCACGGCGCTGGCGGGCGGCCTGTTCCGCCACGTCGTCAGCGGCGACGCCTGGGCCAGCGCGATCCAACCCGGCCGCAGCGTGACCGTGGGCTTCAATGCCAGCCAGGGCCGGGCCCTGGGCCACAGCGGCGCCCTCACGGCGGCGGCCCTGTTCGGCGGCGCCGGCCGGCTGGCCTTCAGCGCCGCCAACCCCAGCTTCCTCACGGGCAACGCCGCCGCCAACAGCCTCAGCAGCGGCCCCGGCGCCGACGTGCTCACCGGCCTGGGGGGCGCCGACACGTTCCGCCTCGCCAGCCTGCGCGATTCGCTGCTGGCCGCCCCCGACCAGATCACCGATCTGGTGATCGGCAGCGACCGCATCGATGGCCCGCAGGCGGTGTCGGCCGCCGCCCTGCGGGAACTGGGGGCCGTGGCCGACCTCACCCCCGCCGCCCTGGCCGCGGTGCTCACCCCCGCCAGCTTCGCCGCCAACGGCGGGGCCACCTTCACCCTGGCCGCCGGCGGCAGCGGCGGCGGCAGCCGCACCTTCCTGGCCCTCAACGACGGAACCGCCGGCTTCCAGGCCGCCAGCGACGCCATCGTCGAGATCACCGGCTACAGCGGCTCACTCACGGCGCTGGCGATCGTGTGAGGGGGACGTCGGACGGCTCCAGGTCACCCGGTTTCCAGCGCTGGTCGAAGTAGGGCTCCAGGGGTCCGTAGAGCCGCAGGATGACGTTGAAGCCCTTGCCGGGCCAGGTTTGCACCCAGTTGGCCTCCCCGCCGGCCGGCGGCTTCGGCCCGAACCAGATCGTCGCCCCACCGTCGGCGTTCTTCTGAAGTCCGGGGAGGTTGCTGTCCAGACCCGCTGACTTCTGGTCCGTCGCCAGCAGGGAGCGGGTCTGGTTGTCGTAGACCGTGAAAGCCTAGAAGTTCTTCGCCGGAATCGGTCCGGGCAGGGTCACCGCGTAGGTGCGGCCGCCGTCGAGGTAGCGGCCCTGCCCGTCGCGGAACACCACCGCATAGGCGGAGCCGGTGCCGGGCTTCGCCTGGCTCATGGCCGGGGTGATGCCGGTGGCGAGATAGAAGAACATGGCCCGGGCATCGAGCAGTCGCTCCGCCCCCGAGAGGAGCTGATAGCTGCCGCCGACGAACGGCGTGATCCACTGGCGGTCGGCGTAGAGGCGGGTGCGGGGATCGCGGGAGGCGAAGGCATTGGCGCGGGCGAAGCCGTTGGCCACCGCCACGGCGTCGCTCAGCGTGGCCCGCAGGCGCTCGTCCGGCGCGAACGGCCGGCCCTTGCGGATGCCGATCGCCGCGTACAGCCCCACCGTGTCCGGGTCCACCCAGTCGGCGGGCTCGCTCTGCACCACGGCGTTGAGCTCCTCGTAGAAGCTGACGTCATTGGCGCTGATGGTGTTGAAGCGGACGCCCGAGAGGTTGACGAGGGCGGTGGCCGGCGGCTGGGCCGCCCTGGCCAGGGGGTAGACGGCCGCGGCCCCCTTGACCGAGGCCGTGGCGGCGGCCAGATCGCCCCCCTCGACGAAGACCCGATAGAAGACCAGCAGCCGGTTGGTGCGTGGCCGGGCGACGTGGAAGCCCGTCTGGGGAACGGCCCCCCGGTAACCGGGGGGCACGAACAGGTAGGCGCCGCCGGCGCCGCGGTCGGGGCCGGTCAGCCCCACGTCGGTGACCCAGCGGAAATCGGCGTCGTCCACCGGGCCGAGCACCCGCGGCGGCACCCGCAGCACCATCGGCCCGTCCCTGAGGTCGAGGCAGGCCATCGCGTACACCGTGGTGGTGTTGGGCGTGAGGAACAGGGAGCGGGCATCGAGCAGCTGCTCGGTGACGCCGATCGCCTGGTTCGTCTTCACGCCCGCCTGCTCGAGCCCGCGGCAGATGGCGTGCACCGAGGTGGCCGACATGCCCCTGAGAAAGGCCTCGATGCCGCGGCTGAAATCGATCTGGTCGAACACCAGCCGGGCCGTGGCCGCATCCGGGGCGCCATCCCGGAAGCGCAGCGTGCCGATCCGCGTCCTGACCGCATCGGGCGTCGTGATCCTGGCGGGCACATCAGGGCGTAACGCGGCGACACCCCGGGCGCAGCGGCGGCGGCCACCGGCGGCAGGGCCGCCAGCAGCATCGGGAGGAGGGCGAGTCGCCGGAGCCGGTGGATGGTCATGGGGACGCTCAGGGCTGGGCCTCCAGTGTCTTGTGATCGCTGGGAAAGGCAACGGAGCCGAAGAGCACGGGCTTGATCGCTCCGAGCGCCTCCTCGAGGATCAGGGGCGGGGCGGCGTCCCGGGCCTGGGCCTCGATGCGCTGCTGGAGTGCCGTCACGGTCTCGGGGTACCGGGCCGCCAGGTTGGTTGTTTCGCCGGGATCCTCCGCCAGGTTGAACAGCTCCAGCTTCGAAGGCAGCGTCGCCTGCCAGACGAGCTTCCAGTCGCCCTGCCGCAGGGCGCCACGGAAGGGCTCGATGTCGTAGACCACCGCGTCGCGGGGGGAGGCCTGACCTTCGGCAAGGGCCGGCCAGACATCCAGCCCATCCAGCGGCTTGCCCTTGCCCGGGCCGGGGGCGAGGGGGGCGCCGGCCAGGGGCAGCAGGGTTGGGAACATGTCGACGATGTGGATGGGCTGGTTCAGCACCGAACCCGCGGGAATCCGGCCCGGCCAGTTGGCGAGGGCCACCACCCGTGTGCCGCCTTCGTACAACGTCCCCTTGCCATCCCGGTAGGGGCCGTTGTCGGCGGGAATGGTGCTCTTCGACATGTCCACCTCACCGGTGAAGCGGGCCGAGCGCGGTCCGCCGTTGTCGCTCTGGAAGACGATCAGCGTGTTCTCCCGCAGGTGGCGCCGATCGAGCGCCCGCAGCACCCGGCCGATCTCGTCGTCCATGGCGGTGATCATCGCCGCGTAGGCCCGCCGGGCGGGATCGGCGATCTGCCGGTAGCGGTCGAGATACGCCTGGGGAGCCTGATAGGAGGCGTGCGGGGCCGTGAAGGCCAGATAGAGAAACAGGGGCGAACGGGCGTCGTGCCGTTCGATCACGCGGGCGGCCTCATGGCCGGGCAGCTGGGTGACGTAGCCCTTCCCCCGGATGGGCTGATCGTCGCGGAACCAGTCCCGCGTGCCGTGGGCGGAGTGGGAGAAGTAATCGATCTCGCCCAGCAGGGGGCCGTACTGGTGATCGAAGCCGCGCTGCCGGGGCCAGTACTTGCGATCGGCGTGGCCGAGATGCCACTTGCCCACGATCGCCGTCTCGTAACCGGAAGCCTTCAGGGCCTGGGGCAGCAGCCATTCATCGGTGGGCAGGCCATAAGTGCCGGCGGAGGGAATCACCAGGGTCTGCAGCCCGTAGCGATGGGGGTAGCGGCCCGTCATCAGGGCGGCCCGCGAGGGCGTGCACATCGGCTGGGCGTAGAACTGCTCCAGCCGGGCGCCGCCCCGGGCCAGGGCATCGAGGTTGGGGGTGCGGATGTCGGAGCCGTGGAAGCCCACGTCCTTCCAGCCCTGATCGTCGGAGACGATGTAGATGATGTTGGGGCGGGTGGCGTTGGGGCCGGCGGCGGCCTGGGCCAGGGCCGGCGGTACCCAGCCGAAGGCGCTGCCGCCCAGGGCCAGAAGGAGGGCCATGGCGAGGCCGATCAAACCCATGGCGGCGATCTCCCCGACTCGGGAAGGCCCCATGCTGCAGCGGGACCCTCTCACCGACCCAGGCCGTCAACAACTGACACAGCGGCGTTGGCCCAACCCGGCCACAGCCCTCGTGATGCGTACGTTCAGAGCAGTAACGAGCCCGCCGATGCGACGTCTTCCGATCCTTGCCGCCTCCCTGCTGGGCCTGGCGTCCGTGGTGGCGGCGGCACCGGCGCTGGCCGACACCGTGCAGGCCCGCTGCGATGTCTTCCCCGCCGGGGACGACAAGGCCACCTCCTCCGGGCTGTGCACCTTCTCGCAACGGCAGGGATTCGTCAGCATCCAGCTCAAGGGCGGCCAGAGGATCGAGCTCAAGCCCAACGCGAGCACCCCCGATGCCTTCGTCGACCAGCGGGGGAAACCGGTCCGGCGGGAGATCCTGGAGGGCAACCGCGGTCAGGTGTATCGGCTGGCGAAGCAGTCGATCTTCGTCTTCTGGGATCCCGCCCCCTACGGGAAACAGCCCAGGTGAGCGCGGCCGCTTCAGCCACGGGCATCCTGCAGAGGCCAGCCATAGGCGGCGAACGCCGCGTCGGCACTGAGCAGGGTGAGGGGGCCGCTGATGGCCTGGGCGACGAGCAGGCGATGGCCTCGCGAGCCGACAGGGGCATGTCGCCACGGGCCAGGGTGTGCTTGATGGCGATCTCCCAGAGCGACACATGGCTGAGAAACACCGCGCTGGCCTGGTTGGTGATCAGGTCCCGGCTGAGGGGCCCCAGCTTCGGGTCATCGGTGATGGCCCATAGAAAGCTGTGGGTGTCGAGCAGCAGGCGCATCAGCCCTGCTCGAACAGATCGGCGATCAGGGGATTGGCGCCATCGATCGACTCGGGCGCCACGAACCGGCCACGGGCCGGCCGTTGCGGGCGATCACCACCTCGGCCTCGGCGCCGGTCTCGATCGCCTCCACCAGACGTGAGAGGACGGTCAGGGAGGGAAGGCTGGCGGATCCGAACGTTGGTAGAGCAGCACACCGGCCCGTTCGATGTGCTCCAGAAGGGCGGGATGGCTGATGGCGGCGCGTGCGGAAAGATCGATCACCCAGGGCAGGAGCAGATCATCGAGATCGGCATCAATGCGGGCCAGGGTGGCGTTGCTGATGGCGTGGCCCGTCAGGGTGAGATCGATATCGGAGGCCGGGCGGTGGCGGCCAAGGGCCCTGGAGCCGTAGAGGATCGCGGCCTCCACCTCGGGGTAGCCGGCGAGCACCCTCCGGATGGCCGCCACGGCCGACTCCGGCAAGCCGATGGCCTGGGCTGAGGCCATCGTGGCACTGCTGATCATGGCCGGGGATGGCTGAGAGCCTCGAAGCGCACTCGCAGGGCGCTGAACAGAGGAGCGAAGCGATCGATCACGTCGTGGGCGATCGCCTTGGCCTGCTCAAGATTGTAGGTGTGCGAAGACTGGTTGCGGGCCTTGATCATCGCCATCCAGCCCTCACCATCGTCGACTAGACCACTTTGAAAGGCCAGGCGCGTGGCATCGCGTGATCCAATGATGCCCTCGATTCCCTGATACTGCAGATAGTCCTTGAGCAGATTCCAGGCGAGTTCATGGGTGAACTCGAATCCCTGAATCAGCCCCTGCTGCTCCAACTCGCTCAGCGGGCGCTGCTGGGCCAGCGCAACACCGCGGGCCAGCACCTGCAAGGCCCGCTCGAAGTTGTCAAACCGCTGTCGCCAGCGGATGTCAGCATCTGCCATGGGCTCAGGGTAGGGAATGGGCGCGTTCTTGCCCCGTCAGGGAGAATCGCCACCCCGGCGTGTCTCGGCGTCAGACGCGACATGCCACCACCGCGGCCAGCGCGAGAGGTAGGAGTGGGCCGTCGGGGCCAGATCCTTGAGGTGGGGCTTGTCGAACGCGCCGATGGCATCGACCGGGTCGTCGTCGATGGCTCCGATCGTGGTGCCGCACGTGCTGCAGAAGGCCCGGCTGGAGAAAGCGGAAGAACGCCATGTGGCGGGCCTGCCGCCGGGGCCGATCCAGGCGACGCTCGCTGCAGGGAACTCCACCCAGGTGAGCGTGAGCGCGCCCAAGTGTCGGCGTAGGAGCGCTCGGCCACGGCCCGAAGGGCGATCCCGGTCGTGACCGGACAGGCGTCATCGGCCCCATCCGCGATTTCGCACACCGCCGCATCGACGATCCGAGGGGTGACGACCAGCATCCGGGCACCGGCGGGGATGCCCGCAAACGCTTTCTCCAGCACCTTCCCCTCGGTCTCCCGGCTGGCCTGGAACCTTGCCTCCCCATCGGTGGCAGGTCTATCGCCCATGGCTGGATGTCCCCGCCTGCGCCGCCTTCCAGTCGTCCGTGAGCATCCCGGAGAACCCCCAGTTCTCGTCGTCGATCTCCTGGATGACGGCATGGGTGTGCCCGGGCCTCTTGCCGGGCACACGAACGCGTGAGTCGGTGATGTCCTTGACGATCTCGGCCTTCTGCTGCCGATTCAAGGCCCCAGCGCCGCCACCGGCACCACGTCGATGCCATCGGCGCGCCGATAGCCGTAGCCGCTGCCGCAGACCACCGCCAGGAAGGCAGGTTCGCCGGTGCGGGCCGTATCGATCTGCTGGGAGAAGCGCAGCAGGCCTGCGGCAGCGGCCTCCACCTGGCCCTGGCCCAGCTTGATTTCGATCGCCCCCCAGCGGCCATCGCGCAGCTGGACGATGACGTCCACCTCCACGCCGTAGTCGTCGCGGTAGTGGAACACCTCACCATCCAGCCCCTGGGCCAGCACGCGCAGGTCGCGGATGACCAGCGACTCGAACAGCAGGCCCAGCCACTCCAGGTCGTTGAGCAGGCGATCGGGGCTGCCGACCAGGGCCGCCACCGCCAGGGAGGGGTCGCAGAAGTGGCGCCGGGGTGCCTGGCGCAGGGTGGCCTTGGAGCGCAGATGGGGGCCCCAGGCGGGCTGGTTTTCGAGCACCATCAGCCGCTCCAGGGCCTGCAGATGGTCGGCCACGGTGCGCGGGTCGAGCGGCCCATCGGCTCCACCGGCATCCGCCGCCAGGGTGGACAGGCGCACCTCGGTGGCCACGTTGCGGCCCAGGGAGCGCAGCAGGGCCCCCAGCCGCTGGGGATCCCGCCGCCGCCCATCCACCCGCTGCACGTCCACCTGCCGCACCTGCTCCAGGTAGTCGCGGGCGGCCCGTGAGGCCGCCGCGAGAGGCCGCTCCAGCTGGGCCGGCCAGCCACCGCGGCAGATGAGCTCGGCGAGATCCGCCACCCCCAAGCCTGGATCGGCGCAGCTGGGCGGCAGGCCCTCGAGCAGGCCCGACAGCGACACACCTCCCTGGCCGGCGCCACTTTCCAGCAAGGTCATGGGGCGCAGGCGCAGAAAGGAAAAGCGACCGGCTCCGGTATGGCGTTCGGCGTCATCGGCCGGCACCGCTGAACCGGTGAGCAGAAACTGCCCAGGCGCATCGACGGCATCCACCGCCCGGCGCACGTGGTTCCAGAGCGCCGGCTCCACCTGCCACTCGTCCAGCAGGCGCGGCCGGGGCCCCGCCAGCACCAGGGCCGGATCGACAGCCAGGGCCTGGCGAGCGCCGCTGTCCACATCCAGCAGCACCGTGGAAGCGGCCAGCTGCTGGGCCATGCGGGTCTTGCCGCAGGCTTTTGGGCCCTCGATCACCACAGCTCCGGCGGCGGCCAGGCAGGCCCGCAGCTCGGCATCGGCGATGCGGAGGCGGTAGGCAGAGGCCATGCGGCGGGAGCCAATGCATCAGATGCCGAGACTCTAATGCAGGAAAAAGGGAGGTAGCAGTGCAGGAAAAGCCGGCCAGCTGATGCCGGAAAAGCCGAGCCCGGCCATGGTCCCGATCAGCCTGTCGTCCTCGATGCCTGGGCATGTTCCGGCACCCCACCCACCGCCGCCGTCCCCTAGCGTTCCGCACCTGTGCGTTCAGCATCAGGGCAGCACCGGCCATGGACCAGGTCAACGCCGCCGTCCAGCATCCGGGCGAAGCGCCGCCGGCCAATCCCGACCGCTGGTGGACCCTGGCCGCCGTGGAATGCGGCAACTTCGTTGTCTACATGGACGGGTTCATCGTCACCCTCGCCCTGCCGGCGATGGCGCGTCAGTTCGGCGTCGGGCTGCCGGTTCTCAAGTGGGTGATCGTCGCCTACCTGCTCACCGTGACGGTCACCCTGCTGCCGGCCGGACGCCTGGCCGACATCTGGGGACGCCGGCGCATCGTCGTCCTCGGCATGGGCGTCCTCGTCGTCACGTCGGTGCTGTGCGCCTTGGCGCCGACGGTGGAGATCCTGATCGGCTTCCGCGTGCTCCAGGGCGTGGGCGGCGGCCTGGTGCTGGCCAACGTGATGGCCGAGATCAACGCCGTCTTCCCGAAGCAGGAGCGGCGCACGGCCATGGCCGTGAACGCCTCGATCCTGGCGCTGGCCCAGGTCACGGGGCTGGTGCTCGGCGGCCTGCTGATCGGCCAGTTCGGCTGGCGCTCCCTGTTTCTGGTGATCCTGGCGGTGAGCCTGGCCGGACTGATCCTCAGCCTCCGGATCCTCAAGGCCCGCCCCCGCAGCCAGGACCGCAGCGCCATGGACTGGACGGGGGCCGTGCTGGCGGTGGTGGCCACCAGCGCGCCCTTCCTGGTGATCGAGCAGCTCTCCCAGCAGGGTCTGAACGGGGCCAGCCTGGCGCTCCTGCTGGGCGGTGCGGCGGCTCTGGCCCTGTTCGTGGCGGTGGAGCAGCGCCTGGCCAAACCGCTGCTGACCCTCAGCCTGTTCCGCTCGCGGGCCTTCACCTTCGGCTCGGTGGCCGCCGCCTTCTACTTTGTGGCCGCGGTGGCCTGCTACTTCCTGCTGCCGTTGTACGCCCAGCTGGTGCTGGGCCGCACGCCGGTGATGGCGGGCCTGCTGATCGTGCCGCTCTCGCTGGTGCTCACCGCCACGAGCCTGACGGTGAGCAGCCTGGGGGATCGGGCCGGGGCGCGGACCCTCAGCACGGCCGGCATGCTCTGCGTCAGTGCGGGCCTGGTGGGCCTGTCCTGGCTGGGTCCGGACGCTGCCGACGCCAGCATCATCGGGCCACTGGTGCTGCTGGGCATGGGCGGCGGCCTGTTCCACCCCCCCAACAACAGCGCCACGCTCAACACGGTGCCGCCGCAGCACCTCAGCGTGGCCAACGGGTTCCTGTCGACGGCGCGCAACTTCGGCCAGGCGATTGGAACGGCGCTGGCGGCCTCCCTGCTCGCCCACGGCCTCGGCGCCGCCGGTGCCGACGCCGCCCTGGCCGGGGAGGTGGGAGCGCGGCTGGGCGGGTCCAAGCTGGAGGCCTTTCTTGGCGCCCAGCAGTTTGCCTTCCGTCTGGCGGCCGCCCTCGGCCTGGTGGGGGCGCTGATCTCCGTTTTCCGCGGAGCCGAAGCCCCGGCGGTTCACTGAGGCACCACGATCCAGCCGGTCTCCGGTTCGCCGTAGGCCACGCAGGCGCCACCACTGGTGGCGCGGTGGGCCGTGAGGGCACAGAGGGCGGCGTCGATCCAGTCGATGCTGGTGAGCGGCGCCAAGTCGATGCCCGCCTGCTGCAGCAACTCCCGGCGCTGCGTGCGCTTCCGGGAGGCCTGGGCGTTGCCGCCGCGCCGGTGCCAGGTGATGGCGTGGGGGAAGGTTTCGAAGCAGGCCGGCCCTTCGATGGGCAGCGCGGTGGCGAGCGGATGGCTGGGCTCGAGGGCTCGGTACAGCGCCTCACCCTGCAGCATCCAGTCGTAGTAACCGCTGGGGTGGCTGGCGGCGGCCTGGCGGGTGGGCGAGGCGAAGCAGATGATCCCCTGCCGCCTCAGCTCCCGCTCGCAGGGGCGGGCGCGCCCATCAACGCTCCAGCGGCAGGGGGCATCGATGGCGATCACGCGCGCCCGCACCACGGAGCGACACCAGTGGGCGAGGGCCTCGGCATCGCCGGTGGCCAACTGGGCGGCATAGGCCCCGCCGCTGAGGGCAACGGCATGGAAGCCCTTGCGGGGGCCGCCGACATCGATGCCGACGGTGGCGAGAGCGGCCTCAGCCCAGGGATCCGCCACTAACGCCCGGGGGACTGAAGAACCACCCAGATCCAACCACCCCCAAGAAGCGTGAGCAGAAAAGCGCTGTAGAGCAGATTGAATCGCAACAGGCCGGCAGATATCCCGGCCTTCATCGTCGCCATCGCAGGCTTGTCAGGCTTGTAATGCACCACTACATCCTGGCCCACGACGAACTCAGCCGCCACCTTCTCTGCCTTGCTGCGGCCGGTATTGAATCGGAATCCAAAACTGATGCGTCTGCACTTGTACTTGGTGCGATCGACGTCGTACTCGCACACAACCCACGGGCGGTAGGAGCTGTGTGCGGCACCTCCATCGCCGCCACTCACGAGTGACAACGTGCCTGAGTAGGTGATCGTTCCAGTCACCGTCGGCCAGATTCTGCTTTCTTCACCCCACCTCCAGGCCAGAAATGCTGGGTACAAAAAAACAGAGCGGCGATCACGGAGCCCGCCGCCAGCATGAGCTGAATGGCTCCAAGTGACGTGGAGTTCATGAGCTTCTGGCTGGGTCGATCGGTGCGCCAGGTTAACGCTCACGTCAACGGCGGTACTGGCCAGTCGTTGTCGATGCTGCCGATGCCGAACGGATCCCACGTGCAAAGGAAAACCCCGCAGTCGTCAGTGATGATGAAGACCGTGCCTGGTCGCCCCACGCGCCCACCGGAGACCGTCTCGATGGGCCTCTTCTTTCAAGACCCGCTCTTTGAGCGGTTTGCCGTCCGCGCCCTCTCGCACGCGCTCTATGGGGGTGCTGATTTCGGCGAGTGCTTCGTCACGGCTGCGCAGATCACGCCCGCCGATCCGGACAGCTGGTATCGGGCCTGGACCGCCACCGCCGACCGTGTGTTTCACATCGCCGAATCCTGTGCGGCGGCCGGCCGTTCGGTGAGTGCCCGTGAGGCCTACCTGCGGGCCAGCAACTACTACCGCACCGCCTGGCTGCCGCTCTTCGGTGCGCCTGTGGACGACCGGCTGGTGGCGGCCTTCGACCGGGAGGCCGAGGCGTTCGCCAGAGCCGCCGCCGGAATGTCGCCCGCCGTGGAGGCCGTGGAAATCCCCTACGAGGGCACGAGCCTGCCCGGCTACTTCCACCGTGCCGATGACTCGGGCCAGCCGCGCCCCACGGTGATTGCCACCAACGGCTATGACGCCACCGTGCATGAGGCGCACTTTGCCCATGCCGTGGCCGCCGTGCGCCGCGGCTACCACTGCCTCACCTTCGACGGCCCCGGCCAGGGCCGACCCCTCATCCACCAGGGCCTGGTGTTCCGCCCCGACTGGGAGAACGTGGTGCGCCCGGTGGTCGACTACGCACTCTCCCGTCCGGAGGTGGACCCGTAGCGGATGGCGCTGATCGGATGGAGTTTCGGCGGCTATCTGGCGCCCCGCGCAGCCAGCGGGGAGCACCGCCTGGCGGCCTGCATCGCCGACCCCGGCCAGTGGGATCTCCTCGAGGCATTGCGGGCCAACCTGCCGCTCCCGCCTGCCGTGCGCGAACGCCTGCCCGAAATCGCCCCCGCCGATCTCGAAGCCCTGCAGGACCAGATCCGCTCCAATCCATCCCTGCACTGGACCTTCCAGCGGGCCCTCTGGGTGCATGGCCTCGATTCCCTCGCCGATTACTTCCGGATCGCCGGCGACTACAGCCTCAGGGGACGCGCGGAACAGATCCGCTGCCCCACGCTGGTGGCCTGGGCGGAAGGCGATCCGATCGCGCGCTTCGCGGAGCAGCTGCATGGCGCGCTGCAGTGTCCTCGGACCCTGGTGCGCTTCACCACAGCCGAAGGCGCCGGCGGCCATTGCGAGGAGATAGCACGTTCACTGTTCCATCAGCGTGCTTAGGACTGGCTGGAGGAGGTGTTCAGCGGTCCTCCGCGCGGATGAACGCCTGAGTTAAGCCGGAGCGCTTTTCGGCCGCGGCGTTGTGACAATTGACCGAACAACTCTGCGGCCGCGAAGCGATCTCGGCTTGAACGAATTATCAGGTTGCGCTCGCGACTGACCGCGAGAAGATTACTTTCGAATCACCTGGACCGTAGAAGTCCGGGACCCGACCGCACTCAGCGTATCCCGCTCTTAAATAAAAGCTACGCGCACGGGCCAGCAGTGGTTGGTCACTCGTTTCAATGACGATGATGCGGTAGCCAGATGCCGCGGCAGCGCGCTCAACGTGGGATAGCAATGCTTTGCCTGCACCAGTGCCGTATGCGCTCGGGGCTACGCCAATCCACCAGATGTTCATGACACCTTCGGCGTACTGATCAGGTGCGCAATACGACCAGCCGACTGCCGGGCAGTCTTCAGAGGGTCGGCAAGCCAATGCAGCGTGTTCCGCAGGTAGCTGCCCTTCACTGAGTGAATCGAGCACGCCGCCTAGCAGTCCCTCTGCTTCTTCTGGCGAGAACAATCCAGTTTGCACAGCCAGAGAAAGCAAATTGGCGCGTTCATCAGTTCGAACTTCTTGGATGATCATTCGCATACCTTAATGTTCATGCGCAACCTAACGACCAAGCTCACCGGCGGCAATGTAGCGCAGCGGAATTGCCGTCCGAGTGCAGCGCCTTGTTATGCACGCCTAGTATCGGAGAGGGAAGAAGATTTCGATAATTGTAAATACTATATCCGAATTTATTTGCTCTTTTTTCAAGACATCCATCGACAGGCAACAAAAGTCTCTTTAAACAGCTTTTTCTATTGGCTTCCCACATTGAAAAATATTTCTCATTTACGTCAGGCTTCACAGTGTGTTGAATATGCAACGATTCCAAATTGAGAAAATAATAAACCTTGTCGATTTCGTCTTGAGGATTTGCTACAAAGTCTTCGTATCTGAGGACATATACATTGCATAAATAATCCATGTCATTCATAAATATTTCATAACCGAGCAACGTATGATCTATTAATTCCCCTATCGATGTTTTACTCCATTTTTGAGTTGCAAAACTTACCGCTAATGGGTGACGTAATATGACAATAAATTTGCTATTAGGGAACAATTTCTGAAAAAACCTTATTCTAATCAAATTAGGGGGGGCTTTTTTCAATGTAATGCTCACAAGAGGCATCATAATGCTTTTCCCATTGTTTCATAATTGCTTCAGCCGATAGATCAGTTGCAAGATTGTGGTCTTCCGTCATATGTGAGTTTTGGTTAAGAATATATTTACCAGGCCCCCCGTATGTTTTGGCAGGTTCAAAAATTGTTTGCAGATGTTGCCCTTCGTCTTCAGGAACCCCTGTATTCGAAAAACCACTTATCAATGGATGTCTCGGATTATCTCATGAAGAAGAGATGTGCCACTCCTATGATGTCCGGCGAGAAAGATAAAGCTTTTATTGATCATATCGCGTCCTTGTATGTTTGCGCATAACGTTCGAGCTGAGCCGCGAGCGCCGGCATGGCGCGCGTCGGCTCGAGCGAGGGGTTAGGCATCAACGAGGGGTATCTGTTCAGGGGTCGGGACGGCACACCTCGCACTCCAGCCCTGCTGAACCCTTGACGGCAGCTTGATTCCCGGTTGCATCACAGGCAGAGACCGCCTGTGATGAGCAGCCCTCCTGCCGGGATTCCAGAAGCGGATTGGCTGTCGTGGCCACCCGAGGCCAGGCAGTTCATCCTGGTCCAGCAGCACGAGATCGAGCAGCTGCGCAGCCAACTCACCGCCCTGGCCACTGAGCTGGCTCAGCTGCGGGAACGGATCGGCCGCAGTTCCCGTAACTCCTCAAAGCCCCCATCCAGTGACGGCCCTGGGTTCAAGCCACCGGAGCAGCGCAAGGGCAGTGGCAGTCAGCGCGGTGGTCAGCAGGGCCATCCCGGATCCGGCCCGGAGCTGCTGCCGATCGAGCGGGTGGATGAGGTGGTGGACCACCACCCGGATGCCTGCCGCCGTTGCGGCTCGTTGCTTGAGGGAGAGGATCCAGATCCGTTGCGCCATCAGGTGATCGAGATCCCGCCGATCGCGCCAGTGGTGATTGAGCACCGGCTGCATCGGCTGATTTGCCCTTGCTGCTCCACCAGCACCTGCGCCACGCTGCCGGCTGATGTGGAAGACAGTCCGTACGGTCCAAGGCTCAGTGCCCTGGTGGGTCTGCTGGGCAGTGCCTTCCCCTTGAGTTTCAGCAAGACCCAGGCGCTGCTGGATCAGCTGCTGGGGATCGAGATGAGCCGTGGAGCGATCGCCGCGATCCGCGAGCGGATCAGCGCCACGCTGGAGCATCCCATGCAGGAGGCCCTGGTCTTTGCCCGTCAGCAGCCGGTGGCCTACGTGGATGAAACCGGCGCCCCCACCGGCAACGCCGACGGCAACAATCCCACTGGAAAGCGGGGCTGGCAGTGGGTCATGGTCACCGCCGCGGTGACGGTGTTCATCCAAGGCCTGAGCCGATCCACCGCCGCCGCCATTGAGCTGCTCGGGAGCACCTTTGGCGGGATCGTGGTGAGCGATCGCTTCTCGGCCTACAACCATCTGCCCCTAAACCAGCGCCAGCTGTGCTGGGCGCACCTGATCCGCGATCTGGCCGCCATCGCCGAACGCCCGGGCGCCAGCGCCGAGTTCGGAGACCAGCTGCTGAGCTTGCAGCAACAGCTGTTCGAGCAGTGGCACCGCTACAAGGATGGATCGATCGACTGGCCCGCTTTGCAACAGAGCTGCCGGCCGATTCGACAAGCATTTGAGGCCACCCTTCAGCAGGTGGTGGAGCTGGGCGCTCAGCGCGGCGAGCGAACGCCGTGGGCCAGCACCGTGCGCACCTGCCGAAAGCTCTTGAAGGTGACAGGTGCGTTATGGACCTTTCTGGAGACCCGTGGAATCGAGCCCACCAACAACGCCGCTGAGCGTGCCCTGCGCCAATCGGTGATTCAGCGCAAGATCAGCCATGGGGTCCAGTCCACAAAGGGTGCGATCTGCCGCAGCCGCCTGCTCACCGTCACCACCAGCCTCAGGCAACAGGGCCGCGATGTCTGGCAGTTCCTGGAGCACGCCTGGATTGCCCATCACCGTGGCGGGGTGATGCCGTCACTGCTGCCGGAGCCTTGAGTTCGGCCAGGCAAAGCACCGTTACTTGATCGCTCAGCAATGGGCCATCAAAGGGTGCCTGTCTATCTGCTGATCGCCATCTGGGGCGGCAAGCAGCGCCAGTACGCCGCCACCAAGTTCATTCTCTACACGGCCACGGCTTCCCTGCTGATCCTGATCAGCGGCCTGGCCCTGGCCCTCTCCGGCGACACCTTCACCCTCAACCTCAGCGAACTGGCGGCCCGTTCCCCCGGTGGCACCTTCGGCCTGCTGTGTTACTTGGGCTTCCTGGTGGGCTTCGGCGTGAAGCTGCCGATGTTCCCGCTGCACACCTGGTTACCCGATGCCCACGGTGAGGCCAATGCACCGGTCTCGATGTTGCT
>Ga0194133_10001787_pt1 | contig 35637 bp, 50 predicted proteins | sample TA2KigOf40mmetaG_FD_155448 | JGI IMG/M metagenome (GOLD analysis project Ga0194133, IMG submission 155448) | Freshwater microbial communities from Lake Tanganyika, Tanzania - TA2015055 Kigoma Offshore 40m | ecosystem: Environmental > Aquatic > Freshwater > Lake | place: Tanzania: Lake...
ACGATTTCGTGAATACATGTCATATGCCCAATTTCTAAATTCGTTGTCATCCATTTTTATTCTCCACAAAGTCTGAGATCATAGGGAACACTTTACTTATAACATCTGCACATGCGTTTGCAATCTGAATGTGTTCTTTCTGTGTGCCATTACCACTTCGCAATTCAATGTAATGCACCCAACTTCTAAGTGTGCCATTGACATATAATCTAGATACAGTCAATCCTTCTGGTAGTACTGCTCTTGCTTGTTCTTTTGCAATACCGTTATCAATCGCCCATTTGTATGCTTGCTTTGATGCTAAGATAACTTTCAATTGTTCTTCTTCCCATCGTTCTTTTAAATAATCGTCATTTACTTCTATACTGTTTTGTCGATTCTTGGTGTCCTGAAGGCGTGCCTCTCTACATACGAAATCCAAATCTTTTGTTGGATCGGCGTAGCGTTGGCTAAATTCTTGAAAGGAAAAACTTCTGTGTCGCAACAATTGTCTTGCGATATCTCTTGTGGTTTCAACTTCAAGGCAGGCTGAGACCATTTCAAGTGGGGACCAATGTTTGTTTTTGACGAGGTATTTGATAAGTCGTTCTGAAGTTTCTGTATTGGACTGATTGGCTGGATTCGAAACTCTCGCACAATACGCCACCAAGTCCTGGGCATCAAAGGTATGTTGTAAAGCATTTTTAAATTCCTCAGAGGGTTGACTATAATTGATTAATTTTACCTTCATGTTTTCTTCCATAAATTAAATTGCAACATCGCTTCAGGACCAGAGAATGAGTTTTTATTTATTGTATTCTGTATCTCTTCAGCACTTAAATTCTGCTTCACTACCATGTCATTGATATCTTTTTCCACAATCTCCTTTGGCCAGATACAAACTGTAAATCCATCATCGATTGCAGATTTTATTTCTCTAACGATTTCTTTGTTTCTAGGTTCATTATCATATACTAAAATCAATTTCTCTTTAGGCAAAAACTCACCAACTGATTTTAGATTTGCATTACCAGCACCAACTGCATTGTGTAAGAATAAACTATCAATTGGTCCTTCTGTTACATAAATTGTCTGATCTTTGTCTACATTGTTCAGACAAAAAATCATTGGTGCATCATCTATAATTCGCATTGTGACATAGCGCAACTTCTCACCACGAATTGCACGACCAGAAAGCCCAACTAAATTATCTTCGCCGTCAAAAAAAGGCAATACGAGCCTCGGCTCATTGCCTAGTATCTTATCTTCATAACCATCAGCGAATTGTTTAAATTTTGCTATGTCATCAACATAGCATAACTCTTCATATCTATGTTCTGGAATCTTTCTAGAATGAAGGTATTTGAGTACCTCATGATCATTTGCCAATTTTTTAATTGGTGTCAATAAACCTTTGAATGCATTGTCTTGCTTACTGCTTGCAAATGTAACAGGCTTGAAAACAAACCCGTGATCTTTGTGTGCCTTGCGTCCAGTTTCACCAGACTTGTATCGATCAAGGCAATACTCTTTATACAAATTTGGATCCATAAACTTAATGAGATTGCCAAATGACATTGACGCTTGGCAATTGTGACATTTGTAAAACAATCCACCTTTGTTTGGGTAAAGATAGCCCCTCGCTTTGTTGCGATTGGTTTGACTGTCGCCACATATAGGACAACGGAAGTTATAATTGTAGTCGCCTTTTCGCTTAAACTTATCAAGTCTATGAGAAATAGTACCGACATACTGTTGATCAAGCCACATACTCATATTATAAAATACTCCAGAGATACGATTTCTGCTAGTATAGCAGAAAATCGCTTACAGGTCAACTAGGCAAATAAGGCTAGAAGTGCTTCTAACTTAACATTGGAGATAATCCATGCCAAAACAACTACACCACCAGCAAGCATCCATTTCCATTGAAGGATTTTTTTGAGATCATCGTCTTCCTTCTTGTTGTGTTCATTAATGGTAGAATGGAGAGATTTAATCTCATCCATAATTCTACGCTCTGTCAATTCTATCTTATCAGATAGGTTTCTGTCAACTGTTGTGATGCGAGAATGAAGTTCTTTGATATCTTGTCCAGTATCTTCTTGTTTTTTGTTCATATCTGTGTAAATTTGATTAACCATACGGTCTTGGTTGTCCACCAACTTTTCAATGATAGTGTCCATCTTCTCGCACAAGTGCGTGATGTTGGAGACCTGAGTTTTCAGGACCTCCACATCAACTTTAAGAGCGACTACAGGATCGTTCATTTCTTTTCTGGAACTTTTGTTCCTTCAAGTTTCTTGTGAACCTTCATCTCTTTGCATTCTTGTACTTGCTTACCAGCCTTATCAAGAACTGGTTTGCCATCTTTAGTTACCTTGTCAATACAAACCTTTTTGACTTCAGCCGCTTTCTTTTCTTCAGCATAAGCGACAGTACCAAATGCCAATGACATTGCTACGAGTGTTGATGTGATTAATTGTTTCATACTTCCTCCTGATTATTAGTATATTTATTTGATGATGATTTTCTATCAGCGAATCTTTCGGTAACTGTAACACCAAGACCGGCAATAGCAATCATCATCATGCTTTCAAACATGTACTCTTTTACTTCAATTCCAAAAAACAAATTAGAAAAGAATGCAATACTACAAAAGACGAAAGCAAGGAAAGTAACAACTCTCTTGCTACTCCAAGTTCCGTCTTCTCCATCTTGCAACATGCTTTTTAGAAAAGTCATTTTAAATCTCTGGTTGTGGTGCTGGTGCAGGACCTGGCTTGCCACCAAAGCCTGTTACAATTTGTCCGCTTGATGCAGATTCGTAATCAAACTTAGGTTCTTTCTTGAATGGATTTTTAATATCGCCTAAATCAAAACCAATGCCGCCACCTGATGTTGGTGCTGGTGGTGGGGGTGGTGTGTATGGTTTGTTTGCAGAATCAAGTGCTTTTGCTCTCAACTCTTTATCGTCACCAGCAAGCATAATGCCTGATAGAGTACCAGTCAAAAATGTTGCAATTGGAATGATCAACTCAAAGAATTTATTGTCAACTGGTGACATGCCATTCATTGGTTGAGTAACAAAGATCAAAGAATATAGAACGACAAACACAATGCCGAACAATGTCAAACCTAAAATGATACCAATAAAAAACTTAAGGCGAGCATTTAACTCTTCTGAGGTGTATTTTTCACCATCGAATAAACTTCTAATCATTTGCATTCTCCTTTACGACCTTGTGGCGCTGATTGTGGATTGTTATTATTTTTTTCATAATGCGTCAAGTCTTCAGGACAAGTTCCGTTTGCACTACAGTATGGTTTCTTGCAAATTTGCAAATCCCAATTTGTAGGGTCCTGACAAGGATAACGATATCTCTCTCCATCACATGCGGCTAGAAGCGGCAACAATAAGATGAATAAGTATTTCATTAGTGTACTCCTAGAACATGTAATGCATGTTCATAGTGTTTGATTCGGTCATCAAGCCCAATCGTTCCACCATTGATACGCTTAGTCAATGTAACAATGTCACCTTTATCTGCCCATTGGTTGAGTTTGTTTGTTTCCCAAAACCAACATGCAGATTGTGCGGCACCTTCGAATGTGCCAAGATACTCGGTTGCTTCATCAGCAGAAATTTCTAATGATGCGGCGAACCAAGAATAATTATCTCTACCTGTAAGTTGAATCAATCCACGACCACGATACTTGTAACCATCACCAGATTCTTCTGGTCCGTTACCCATGCGGTTTGCGTAGATGCGATTTGCGATTGCTTCTTGTTTGTTTGGCATTGAAGCATAGCGTTGTGCGATGGCATCATCAGGAAAATATTTTGGAAATAATTTTCTAAGACTTGCCGCACGATAGTTTAGATTCTCTTGTAGAACCATAAAGTTTCCAGATTCATGGGCACATTGTGCAATGAACCCAGCCATTCTTTGTGGTGTATTGATTTCGTAGTCTGGAAATAATTGTGCTAGAGCATTATGCCATTGTGTGACATATGGGTTTCTAGGCAATAATTGTTTCAATTGCTCTTGTGTTAATTCCATTGTACCTCCTATTTAATTTCGAATGTTTTCTTTTGAACATTATACCATTCAATCCATGCTTCACTCTTCAAAGCACATTCATGATATAGAGTGTAGTTCTCAGTCACAGATTTGACAACCTCACTCAATGCTGGATCATTTTTTTGAATTTGCTTTAACTGAACGCAAGGCTTCATCAGCGTTTCTGGTGCATCAGGAAACTTTCTTTTAACTGGCACAGTAATGCTACAACCTGCAAGCATTACGCACATTGCTAAAACAATCACTTTCATTTTGCTTTTGCACCCTCTGCGGCTTTGTTCACAACATTCACAACTTCTTTAGGAATTTCACACTTAGCATCAAACTTTACAATCTCCCTATCAACATACTTTATAATCTCATTGCCTTTTTCACGAACAACTTCAGTTTTTACTACAACCTTTTCTACTATCTTTACATTTTCTTTTGCCGCTTTGGCTTCTGATTCGGCGACTTTTACTTCCATCTCTTTTACTCTTGCCTGCCATGCTTCTTCATTTGAAATTGCACCAGACATATAGGTGCCAAGCATAATTAGCAATACGGATACGATCTGAATTGGTGTCTTATAGACATACAATGGACCAATTGGTATGAAACGCAAAAGATAGGTCACTAAGAATCCTATCACACCTGCGAAAAAGATTCCGTAAAATATCCAGTATGGTAACCATTGCAATATCCACATACATTACACCTTTAGTTTAAAAAAGATTCGGTGAACATTCCACTACGACCATAGCGCAAGAAAATCATTGCGCCTGTTTTATCATCTTGAAGTATGATTGGTTTCTTTGGATACTTACGACCAAATTGACGAATCTCATTGCCAATCTCATCGTTGCCAACATATGTTTCATATTTCAAGTACTTTTTCTTACCAAGTCTTGCTTTGTTGAATCTCTCTGTATCAACAACAAATACATCATTGTTTGCAAACTTTGCTCTGCGTACAAGTGCCATCTGTGCTTTCTTGCCAACTGGTGCATCATCACCTGTGCCTGCAATGTTTCCACCACCAACTGCATTGACTGGTGCTTCTTCTTTAAGAAGTTTCTTTGTAAACTGTTCATTCAGCCTATGCTTACGAAACTCCTCTTCAAAATTTTCTTCAGTTAAATTCTTTTCTTCTTTAATCAACCACAATGCGGCGGCATATGATGCAATGCGTGTTTTACCACCAGGTACCATTGCAAGTAGTTTTTTCAACTTGATCATAAGAACATCAAATGTAGTCAAAGAATCTTTTTCTGCTATAGTTCTACGATCATCACCTTTTTTAAGTATGTTTCCTTCAGCATCAATCACGCCAAGTTTAAAGGCTTCCCACTCAGTAAAAGGCTGAGTAAGTCTTCTTAGGATTCGATATACAACATATAAATCTACTAAGTTTGCCATACTTTTCTCTGTATCTCTTTTAACAATTCTTCATCATGTTCGACATTCTTTATGTAATCTAAAAAAATTAAAAAACTGTTCAATGTTTTATGATTCTCTTTTTCAACTTTAAAGGTTAACATATTAACTGTTGCCTCTACACCAAAAACATTTGAGAGAAAGATGATGTGATTCAATATCAATCTTTCTCTCAGTTCACTTTTTTCTGCGTACTTGTTAATTAGTCGCTTGATATACTTAATTTTGTTTAAGTCTTCAAGAAACTCAAGTACCGATATGCAATTTGGATTTTGATAATTGTTGATTGCATATTCATCAAAATCATCTTCATTGTGTATTAACATAACGATTAGAATGCGCTAAGTGATGCCCTCACAATGTTTGTTGAGTTAGCCGCAATGTAAATGTAATTATCATCCCATGCGATTGTACCAACTGCCCAACCAGCCAATGTATTATTACCACTTGCAGGCGTTTGCTTTGTGCGAATACGAATCTCATCATTATTGAAATCGGCAAGACCAACAACTTCAAAGCGAGTGTTTGGTGTGACTTTAACAACATCACCACCAATGGTTGCAGTACCATTTGTAGTATTTGCGCTAATGTTAATTGTGCTGAATACCGTCTGAGATGTTTCACCAAAGATATCACCAAGTTCAATTTTCTTTGATACTGGTGAACCTGTTGGATCATCAATGATCAACAATAGATCGGTGTTTGCTGGTGCAGTCAATGCGGTCAACTGCGTTACTTTTTTATCTGCCATTTTTTTCTCCTAATTTTATAAACCCCCTCCGAAGAGGGGGAATGCTACTTCCGGGACTCGGACCAAAAATTAAAATCAAGAATCTTGTAAGATTGTATCGTCAGTATTCGCATCACCAGTGATTGAAGACATTGCTACAAGTACTTCAGTCTTACGGCGTGTTGTGCCATGTACATCAACATATGAAACATGCTTGACCCAACCAGGTGTGCTTAGGCCGCGCAATTCGTTGTTGGCAACTGATGCTTCAGTAGTGTCAACACCAAAGATTAAATTGCCGCTTATTTCTGATGCTGGAACATACTTAGGCGAATCTTGCCCAGTAATTGTAACGCCAGATACATTTGCTACATTCCATGCAGGGCTAATCGTCAATGATGTATTGCTTGAAATTGTAATAACTTTACGCTTGCGACCGTTAATGAAAATAGAATCGCCTTTTTCTAGTTCTGTAGTGAATACAGTATTTGTACCGGTAACAGTAGTTGAAGTATTAACAGCCGCAACTGTACCCGTTAATGAGAATGAATCTCTTTTTCCCCATAGTGCCATAGTTTTTCTCCTTTAATATCCTAATCTTCGTAGTTGAGATATGGTTTTCATAGTATTTATATGACGAATACCTATACCACCCTTTGCAACCCATTCATCTATGTTTTTTATGTGGTCATCGATAAGTAAGTTTGGTTTACCATCCTTGTTTACTGCATAATTCTGCTTCTGGTCACGAGGAACGAGATGAATCTCTTTCACACGACCAAGATGCTTTCGAATCCACTCAACCTTCTCTGGTCTGCTTGTAGGCATTCTTCGTGAAGGCGTAGAAAGGATGATAGGATCATATGCACGAATGAATTTCCAAAGTGCTTGCCCATCAGGCATCCAATCTAAGTTTGCCCAAAATTTAGGTACTGTCTTAAGTGCATTCCACTTAGGTTCTTTCTCTTCATCAGAAAAGTCACGCATACCTTTCATTTTAAGTGCTTTATTTGCACTATCCATGAAATTTACGAGAACTTGATCCATATCACAATAAATTTGAGGCAACTGTTCCATTTATTTCTTTTCATCAACTTCAGGATCGATTGTAATTGGTTCTTGTTTACCGCTTACCTTCTCGCCTTTTTTAACTGGTTTTTCATTTCCTGTGGCTTCTTTTTTTGCGCCTATAGTTTTTTCTTCATTCATTTTTCTAACAACACGATTCTGTGCAAGAGGTGAAACAAATTTGATCTTTGCGCCAGCAAGTGATTGAAGTGTTTTCAAATCAAGTTTATCTAGCATTGCAATAAGTTTCTTGTAGGTATCGCTAGAAGGATCAACTTTATTGATCTTGCTATACTCTTGACGCAACTTGTCAATCTGTGCTGAAGAGAATGCTTCTGCAATTTCTTCTTCAGACATAATGCTACCAACAACTTTTCTTGCTTGTGATTTCATCTTTCCTGGAATCATTACACCTTCTTCTTTTGGTGTCTTGCCTGCTTTCTTCATAGAGATTGCAATTGCCGCTTGTTGTGCTGGTGAAGAGGCTTCATTCTTTGGCACACAATTTGGCACCATTTTATCACCTTTCTTTTTCATACCTTCTTGTTTGTGAGTGTCCCAACATGCTTCGTCAATGTCTTCTTTGTACATATTCAATTCATAACGCTTGTTGTCAAGATTGGCAACTTGTACTTGAATTGCTTTCTTACCAGTCTTGTCAAGTAGACGATAAGCATTTGCTTTGCCTGATGCTGGCTTTCTTGGACCCATTGCAACATTTCTATCAATCTCTAGTGGATCAATTTCAATGTTATACTTCTTCTTTGCAAAGTCATAAGCATGAGCCATTGCTGAAGAAAAGTCTTTGTGATAAAGTTCGTAGCCTGTGCTTGATTTGGATTCATCAAGTTCAATCTCTTCTTTCTTCAATTGCTTTCTCAATGCCATCTTTGCAAGATGGGCTGCTCTTGAAGGACCAGTGCCACCTTTACCAGGAATCACACCAGGATTCTTTTTTGGTTTGTCTGGTGTAAATGGTGGTTGTGTTTTCTTTTCTACTTCTTCACCAAATTTATCACCAACTTTACCTCTGATTGTCATTCCTAGATGATGACTCCCTTTTTCTTTTGCATTTGCATCTTTCATCTTTTTCATCATTTCTTCTTTGTTGCCTTTAGCAACTATTTTTTTACTTGGAGAATGAACAAGCGCATATCCTGTTGATTTTGGAATTGCTTCATCAAGTTCAATTTCTTCTTTATAAAGTTTTGCGATTTCAGCACCAGATATGTAATCGGGAAGAACATCTTCTAAAGATTTTTTAATGTTTAAAGATTTTTTTGCGGCTGTTACAAATTTACCAGCAAAAGGTTCTAGTGTTTTATTTTTTCTCATTTTCGATGCTACATCATTAATGTCCATCATAAGTTCTTTTACTTTGCCTTCATCAAGTTCAATTTCTTCTTTTTTTAATGAACCTGCTGGTTGACCTTTTGCCTTTTCTTTGTCTTTAGGCATTGTACTCACACCTTTTGGTGCGACATGTTTTTTAACTCCAGATGCAGGAAAAGATTTTGCAACATCAGGCTTAACTTCTTCATGTTTTGCTTGATGCATGGCATCTAATTGATTAAAGAATGCTTTCTTTTCATCAGGCGACAACTGGCTTATTGAAGTAATGCCTTTTTTCTTCATCAAGGCTTTTACTTTTGCTTGATACTCAGTTTCTTCTTTCTGAATGTTTCTTACTGCATCAAGTAATGACTGTGGTAATCCAAATTTGCTTGACATGTTGTCCATGTTAATCCTCTCTAATTTCTAGAATTAAGTTTCCGTTGCCTCTGATAACTCTATGATAGCGCATCGCTTCAATAAAGTATGTCTTTCCTTTTTCTAACTCAACTGGAAGTTCATCGTCAAACTGCAACTTCCAATCGTTTGATTCTTTTACAAACACATGTCGATCTTTACGATCTCTATGCCAAACCAACTCTTCGTTTTCTACAGATTCTAAAAATGTTCTTACCTTAAAATCTGAAAACAAAACTTCAGTATATGGATTACCAGAAGAAGTTTCCGCCACCGCTTAATCCCAATTGTTTTGCATATCTTGGTGTATTGCAAGCCCAATATGCGGCACTTGTTCTATCTTTCTGCATACTGCATTGATGACGAGCCGCAAAAGATTTTCTTGCTTCTGGATCATTCATCTTGACTGATAGACCAGTAGTGTCACCCCATGTGACTTTCTTAATACCACCATCTGGTTTGCGAACAAACACATAAAACTTCTTAGGACCACCACGCTTTGGTTGATTCAATGGTGGATCTTTTTCTTTATCTTCTTCTTCGTACATTGGGCAATCAAGTGGAACATTGCGACCTTCGTACTTAGCAAACTCACCAATGTCGGTTTCTGTAATGAGTGCTTTGTCTTCAGAGCAAAGTTCTAGTTTGCCTTCGTTATACAACTTTCTTGCTTCACGAAACACTTCGAAATATTTTTCAGAACCAACACGATAAACATTTTCAAACAAAGGCACATTGTTATCTACATGCCAATCAATTGCTTCATGTAGTTTACCTTCGCCAAACAACTTAAACATGCGTTGCATATTGGCATTGTTAATTGCATCTATTGCGTCATTTGCAGAGTATCTTGCCTTTGTAATCTCAATGCTTTGTCCTGGAGTAGCCCTTGCGTATGCAATTCTTGCTTGATCAGTTCCATATTCAAGGGCTTCGATAAAATTTGCAAATTCCTCATTCTTTGTAACCTTCTTCGCAAGGTCACTATCAGCACCTCCCCAAGTGCCTTTGCCTTTGGTGATAAATGAGTTCACTCTTGCAAATGCCCATTGTTGTGCAGTAGTGCCTGGTCTGTGACCGCCTTGCCATGCCGCCATACCACGATTATAAACTTGCTTGAGAATGCTATATGCAATGCCAGACTTTTCTGCTTTCTTTTTTAGTCCTTCGATTTCTTCGAATAAGTCAGAAAACTCTTGAAGTTCTTCTTCATTCAATTCTTCTTTTGGTATACTTATAATTGCCTCATATATTTCTTCATCGTCAACTTCATATTCATCTTCATCTTCTTCCTCATCATCATCATAATTATACATGCCTTCAAACTCAAGATAGTCTGTTACGCTTTCAATATAATCTGCGGCTTTTGTAATTTTAGAAAGAACCCATGCTTCTGGTTCTTCATCTAGTCCATCTAAAATTTCTAGAAGCACTTCTGCATCTTGCATTAAATTAGCAACTTCAATTTGTGCCATTTGAATGCCATCTGTTTCATCGTAATCATATTCATCGTTTTCTTCATTTGTTTCAAAAGTATCTTCAAACATTTCATCAAGTTTTTTGCCTGTAACTTTTGTTACAAGAGCCCACGCTTCTTTAAATTTTTGTTGGCCAATGAGTTTTTTCAATTCGGCAATTTGTGTTGAACTTGCCTTTTGATAAAATTCAAAAACTTCCATTGCGCCAATATTGCCTTTGTATATTGCTTCTTTTACATCAAACTCTTCTTTTTGCAATTGAGTTCTTGTCAAACGGAACAATTGATCAGATGATGTGACCATGTCAAGCAATGTTGAAAGAAGATTTTGTGTTGCACTTCTTTCTTGAGGATTTAATACCTCGCCAGCATCCATTTTTGAAATTGAACGCTTGATGATTGCTAGAAGTTTTTTATCAGCAAGCCCCATGCGAACCAATTGTTCTAATTTGTTGACTTGTTTTTTATCCATCTCTTCGCCAAACATCTGCTTAAACTTCTTTGTATGCTTTGATTGTGGCATATCTTTTTCTCTTGCTTCTTTGTCGCCTGGTGCATCTGCGTATGCTGATTTGTCATCATCTGCTTTTGGACCCATACGCTTGAAGTGTGCATCTCTGCGCTCTTTGGTATCTTTGTCTAAACCTTTAAAATACTTCGCTGGTTGTGTGCCTGATTTACCAGCAACATCTTTATCTTGTGCAACTTTGCCTTCAAAGAAATTTTTAAATTGTTCATTCTTTGATGCTTGATTTTGTCGCTTCTTTCTTTCGATTTCTGCTTTGCGTACTCTTGGCAAAAGACGCATTGAAATTTTTGCGATTGCGCCTTTCATTTTTTCAACTTTTTTGTCAACGGCAATTTTCTGCCCTACTGACAAAGATTTGTATGCCTTGCCGGCGCCAAATCTACGCTTTAGAAATTTAAGTGCGGCTCTTCTTGCTCTAGTCTTTAACTTAGACTGAGAGGCAAAACGGCGCATTGCAAGTTCTCTAGTTCGTTTTAATTTAGCCTTCATTCTTCTCAACACCATACCTCTTTTTCTGCGTTGAGCCATTGATAAGGCTTCGTTTGTTTTCTCTTCAGGAACGCAATTTGGTACCATACGATTACCCTTCTTCTTTAGTCCTTGTTGTTTGTAACCAACCCAACATGCTTCGTCAACGGATTCTGTTAATCTCATTCCTTTTTTAACTGCATCAAACATTTGCTTTGCTTGTGCATCGTTGATTGCAGAAGGAACACCTTCTTTAAATTTATTGAAATCGTTATCTCTTACAAAACCACGCATCTTGGATGCAGACATGCCTGACACACCTTCGGCATCAGGATCACGCTCACCTGCGCTAATGACTTCTATTGAATTAAAGGTAAAGTCTTTACCATTGTATCGATTCAATAGTCTTTCAAACTCTGCAACTCTGTCACTACCAACTACAAGAGTTACATCTGTGAATTTTTCTTTTTCAAGTTCAATCATTACTTCGATGATTGTTCTTGCTCTTGACTTGACTACATCAATCATTTTATTAAAAGCAAGTTTCGCAAACTTGATTTTGTCATCGTATGAGAGTGGATCTTTTTTTGGATTTGTCGTGTGGGAAAGATACAGTCTAGCGACTGCGCCACGAGATTTTGCCGCTTTGGCTATGCTTTTTGCGACCAATTCATGTCCGGTCGTGGACGGATTCATTCTACCGAATCCTAGTGTTACTTTCTTCATGGAGTTTTCCTTAGACTTATCCTAGCAGGTTTGCCATAGCCTAACTGCCCATATTTCTTATTTAGTAAATCACCATGCTTCACCAGACATTTTGATTGAAGAAGCAAGTTTTTCTGATTCAAACTTGAAACGCATTTTCATGATCTTCTTATTATTTGCCATCACACCAATTGATTCATTTCCAACTTTTTCAAGTTCAAATTTAAGTGACGCAAGAGCATCAAGTTTCTCATTTTTCGTTGGATCTAATACTGTAGCAGAGTATGGTTCCTTATTTCCTTGACCAGTAATCTTTACATATGGAGGATACATCACATCTGCGTTCATCCAGTCTGTCATTAGATATTCAAGCAAATCTTTTGGTTTCATTAAATTAAGACGGCTGTATAAATCATCACGCATGGCAGCCAGCATGAGTACACCAAGTTTTTCTGTCTTTTCTTTAAGTTTTGCATTTGCACGAATAAATAATTTTCTCTTTGCATCTGTATTTGGAAGACCAAGTACTGCAACTGCTTGTGCTAATTGTTGTTTGTATGTTTCTCCAATATTAGTGCCAAGTGCTTTGTCAACTGTGCCTACACCAGGATTCTTAAAGCCAATCTCACCTCTTCCTTTTGTTGACTTTGCTGAAAGTCCAAGCCAACCATTAGATGGTCCTCTTGAAAATAGAATAAGTGTATCTGTTGGATTTTTTGATTGATCAACTTCTACACCTACAATTGTAGTCATAATACCAGGGCGGGCAGTCCAGTAGATATGTTTAATTGGCAACTTATATCCGTGAGTTTTTGCATACTTTAAAAACTCTTCAGCCATTACTTTTGCATGACCTGTAGCACGGTTTAAATTTTCTGGTGTGACTTGCTTTATTCGTTGTAGATACTTTGCTTTTGCTTGGTTGTCATACCATTTTTCATTGTTTAAAAAGTAACCAACAAGAATTTCATTGATATCTGATATGAGTGTATTTGGATTCACTTTCTTCTCCTGTTCGGTAATAAACGCTTTAAAACCCATTATTGCCATAATTTTTTGTTCCTATTCTTATAAGTATGGGTGTAGCCTTTCATATGTTACCTTTGCCATCCTTTAATAACATCTGGTGAGAAATTAGCGTAACTGAAACGCATTCTGTCTACCAACTTTACAGTATTACCTCCCAAGTGGTCAATTGCAACATATCCCTCAACACCAGTCACTTCATAACCTTTGTTTGTCATAAGGAAAGTATCAATTGATTTCACTTGGTCGAGTTTCGTAATCAACATCAACTTTGCTTCAGCAAGTAGATTCATCAAAGTAAAAATTGCTTCAAGTTCAGATTGATGCTTTGGTGTAAAGTATGCAAGAATCTCATCTCTCTTTGCGTATGTAGATGATTTACCTTTTTGTGTTTTCTTTGAAGCCGCTTCTTTTTCGTAATAGTCGTGAATGTATTGAATGAGTTCTTTTACATGTCGCTTAACATTTGTAACCTTCAACTGATTTCTCACTTTTGTGTTGTTGAATGTCTTGATTTTTTCTCTCAAGTCATCGTTGTCTGCAATCATGTTCAATGCTTTTGCATCAATACGATAGAAAACTTTACCTGCATCAGAAAGAATGTTTGTAATTTTTGTTGTTTCTGCGTTTGTCAATGTTGCTTTGCCTGAAAGGTCACGATAGTTCACATCGGTTGACCAAACTCTAGAAGTTTTATTGATCATTGAGAGAATGTCTTTACCAAAAACTGCTTTCATCTCTTCAAAAGTATTGCCTTCGTACATTGTATGCCATACAACGCCAATATTTGCGGATTTTATTTCTTTAGCAAGTTCACTTTCTGTTGGTATTGCGTATACAATTGTGTTTGGATGAAAGGTAATGTACTCTTGCCCATCAATTGTTGCAGTCTTTAAGTCTTTCTTTGTGAAAAGCAAGTCACCTTGAATCACACCTTTCTTGATTCCAAGGTTTTTAAATTCTTCAAGAGATACTTTCAGTTTTTCTGCAAGGTCTCCTGAAGTGTCGGCATCGATCTCAGATGGCGTCTTGTATATTTTGGGATTCTTATTGAATATTCCCTTCTTTGCGACAAAAAATTTCCCATCGCTTGGATCAATTCCAACGAAAACTGCTGGCGCACCATCCCACTTTACTGTAATGTCTACACGCTTGGTAGATTTACCAGCAAGCATATCACGCACCGCTCTAAGTGCGTTAATACTATCTCTAGTTCCTTTAACACCGCCATTGAGAACATCGTCTTCCGCGTGTTCCATGTGCGTGTTTTTTTGCTCTGTAATAAATTGTTTAAATTTCAACATTGCCTTAGATAAAAAAAGTCCATCTTACGATGGACTATTTATAAGTTTACAATGTTTTATCGCCGCATGGTGGCTTGATCCTTGGCTTCATCTTCCGTGAAGATCGGCACGGCATTTGACTTGTGAAGAGTGCCGATGCCAAGCATTTTATCGCCCGTATATCGTTTCTCTTCTAAAGGTTTCGTGCAAGTCATAGGACCTGAAGGAGGCAAACTTGGATAGTAAGGTGTTTCTCTCACAAAAGTTTTGGGGGGAACATAAATGTCGCTTTTTTTAGACTTAGCAACAGGTTTTGTCGCATGTTTTAGTTTAATGGCTTCCCACTCAGCGGCAAGTTGCCGTTGTTTTGCATTGGGCTTACGCTTTTTACTTCGTTGATTTGTGTAAATTATCATGCTTACACTATAACATAACGACAAACTCCTGTCAATACTGTAAATTTATACAGTATTATTTAATTTCATATAGTGAAATGGTATCGTCTACTCGGAGTGTGGGTTGTGCGGCAGGAAAAGTAAATGACATATTATCATCGACCTGAATATTGTCTAATGATGCAAAATACAAATCAGATTCTTTTTTGCCTATCTCTTCTTTTGGTTTGCCAATGTGTGATTCAAGTTCTTCAACCAATGCTTTCATCTCTACTAAAATTTCGTTTAAAGTTCTCATACTTTGAACCCCTCAAATTTGCGTTGTTTATCCCTACGCCCGAAATCTGATTTATCGAACACAGGACCATCATCTTGCCCACTATCAAGAATATCATTTTGGGCACTTTGTTCAGCATCATACAATTTCATCTTCGCTTTATCAACACCAATGACAAATCGTTTGTTTGTATCAGGATTGTTATAGCGGTTCTTCAATTGCTTGACCATAATCTGATTAAGATCAATCAGTTCTTCAGTACTTATAAGTGCAATCATGAAGTCTGCGGTCGCAGGTAGACCAAATGATTCGCTTGTATCGGTTAGATCAACATCTGAATTTGAATAACCGCCTCTTGTTGTTTGTGTTGCCGAAATAACAGGAACTTTATACTCAACCGCAAGCCCTCGCAACTCTTCTGCAATTGCTTTGATGTATGAATACGAATTAACATTTGATCCATGTTTGATTCGTGCTGATGCACAAATGTTCAGATAGTCAATGTAGATGATATCAGGAACAAATTGTCGCTTCAGTTTCAGTTCATTCAACAAATGCTTGAAGTGTGATACACTTGCACTCGCAGTTGGATATTCTTTTATGATCAATCGACCTAGAGTTTTCTCTTTCAGTCTTTCGATCTTTTTGAGATAAGATTCTTTTGGTAGTGAAGCGAGTTTGTCAACATCGGTGTTCAATAGATTTGCATCGATTCGCTCTGCAATTCTTTCTTCAGCCATTTCAAGTGTAATATACAACACATTTTTACCAAGAGATAAATTCGATGCCGCACAATGGCACATGAACATAGACTTACCAACACCAGTACCAGCAAGAATAATGTTTAGTGTTTTCTCTGGTAGACCGCCTTTTGTAATTCTGTTAAGATAGTCGAGGTCAAAAGGTATACGCTTCTCAATCTTATGATAGAAATCATAGCGATTCGGTGCATCATCAAGAAAGTCATGACCAACATGGTTATCAAAAGAAATCGCCAATGCGTCAGATAGAATAGTAGGAATTGCGCCTTTGTTATGTTTACTTTTTCCACTTTCATCTAGAATCTGTATAGATTCCATAATTGCGTTGTAGATAGCCTTTTCTTGACAAAACTTCTCAGTAGCATCAACAAGCCATACCGTGTCTTTCTTGTCGAATTCAGCAGTCGCAAGTTCCTGAATAAGTGCGGTAATCTTTTTGTGCTGATCACCAGAGAGATTGGTCCTCTTATCAACTTCGATTTCAATTGCTTCGGTGGTAGGTAGAGTGTTATACTTTGTGATGTATCTGTGTACTTCTTCAAAGACTGTCTTTTCGGAATGTTCAGAAAAATACTCACCGGATAGAAACGGAAGAGTTTTTCGTGTGTACTCATCATCGTTAATCAGGTGTTTCAGTATCTTTTTTTCTACGCTCATATTCTCTTTCCGCTTGCTCTAAACTTTCGATTAGAATGTTGTTCATAATTTTTTCAAGCACCAACTCAAACTCTGCATTCTTTTCTAATTTGTCATTGTTATGTACTGTATAGTCGAATGAAAGTGTGCAAGTTTCATTTTCTTCATCTTCATCAACTTTGACTGTACCGAATGTGAATTGTGTGTCTTTGAAATCACCTGTTGTGATTTCAATTGTTGCAATATCATTCTTTTCTTTGTATTCAAGAATTCTGTAGTCTTCATTCATTTTCATTTTCAGTCGCCAATTCTTCAAATTCTTCCATTGATTTATCACCAACTGCACTTTCTTGCCCATACAAGAATTCTTTTCTACATGCTTCGTCAATCTTGTCTAGGACTTCTTTGGTGAAATACTTTTGTGGTTCTTCATTGATTGCTTTACCAAAAACTTTTGTGCCATCAGGCAGTTCGTATCGTGTTGATACTTTCTTGATTATATCATACTTCTCAGCAATGTCAAGCAAACCATAGTAACGATCAAGCCCTGTGCTATAGGTAATTTTTACTTCTACCATTGCATTTTCTTTTGTCAATCGTGACTTTATAAGTTTTGCTTTGACAATGTTACCAATAACTTCGGTGCCATCTTTGTCTTTCTTCTTTGAGAGAAAAACAATTGTTGATGCGGTGTATTTCAAACCAGAACCACCAGACATTTCTTTGGTTGGAATGTATGCACCAACAACATCGTACACATGGTTCGTCACAAGCAATGGCACACCAATCTTTGCAAGTTTCAGATTGAGTACACGAAAGGTTGCTTTGAGAATTGATGCTTTGGTCATGTCTTTTGTTTCTTTGCCTTCAGCAGTATCTTCCATTTCTTTCGTAGAAGACAACTGACCGAGAGAATCAAGCACCATCATCATTGGTTTGCGTTTTGCTTCTGGTTGTGTAGAGTACTTGTCAATGATCTGCAATGCAGTATGACGAAACTTTTGAATTGTATCTGGTTCAGAGATTACAACTCGCTTCGTATCTACACCACGAGATTCCATCATGCTTTTTGTGACTGCGGCTTCAGTATCAAAGTAGATCACACCACCTTCAGGATTTGCATCTAAGAATTGTTTGACAATGCCCAATACGAAAAAGGTTTTGCCGGTTGCAGATTCTCCTGCAAAGGCGGTGACTTTATTGTTGGGCACTCCACCATATATACTTCCACTAAGGATTGCGTTGAGAGCATAAGAACCAGTATCGATACAACCACTAAATTCAGCACTAGCAGTACCATCAGCGAGAATTGTAGTATCTTCATCTTTTAATTGCTCCACCAAATCGCTAAAAAAATTACCCATAATTACCTCTCAGATTTTATATCAAGTTCATTTAAATATCGGTCAAGTAATGCTGGCGAATGTTGTTCTATTGCCGGCTCTGCCCTATCATTTTGCCTTTGCAACTCTAATTCAAATGTTCGTTTTCTTAAATCACTAGAACTATATGAATGTCTACGCTTATGATAATATATTTCGATCCCGTTGTCAATACAATATTGCTTGCCTGTGAAATCTCTACCAAGATATTCTTCACTAAGAAAACGAATATGTATATCTTGCGTCATAAGCAAATTCAATAAGTCCATTTCGGTACTATATACCAAAATTTCATCAACATAACGGCAAGCCTGTAATTGCACATAGCGTTCATAGATTGACTGAATCGGTTTATTTTTTACACCAGGTCGATCAATGGTAGGATCAACTTGCAATGCAACTTTAAGATAGTCGCACAATTCTTTCTCCTGCTTTAGCATGGTAACATGACCAGCATGAAGAAGATCAAATGATGAACATTGAAAACCTATTTTCATGTTCTACCCCTCATATATTTAATTGTTTCTTCAAGACCCATGTTTAAATCCCATCTTGGCAACCAGCCAATCATATGCTTGATGTATGAACAGTCTGTATAATATCTAGCATCATGCCCTGGTCGATCTGCAACATATTCAATTAAATCTTGGCTAACATTTAGTTTCTTGATGATTGTCTTTACCAAATCAAGATTTTTGATTTCACAATCTCCACCAATGCAATATCGATCACCAATTAAACCTTTGAGGTAAACATTCCAAATGGCATCGCAAGTGTCTTCAACATAAATCCAATCTCGTATTTGTTGACCGTCACCATAAACTGGAACAGGTTTACCTTTTAATAAATTGCTAATTGTTTTTGGTATAAGTTTTTCTGTGTGCTGATAAGGTCCATAGTTATTAGAACTATTGACAATAATGGTGTTGAGTTTGAAAGTTTCTCTATATGCATTCACAAAATGTTCTGCGGATGCTTTAGACGCTGAATATGGATTTCGTGGTTTGAGTGGTGAATGTTCATTGAATGATCTTGGTTCAAAGACTTGACCAAAGACTTCATCCGTAGAAACATGTATGAATCGTGCTTCTGGTCGATACTTTCTTACACACTCTAATAGATTGATTGTGCCAATAATGTTTGAATGCACAAATGGCATACAATTATTAATTGAATTATCTACATGACTTTCTGCGGCAAAATGAAATACTGTTGAAATAAGATGATTCTTAATGATCATCTCCATTCGTTCTAGATTTGCAATGTCTTCGCAATAATGAATTACTTTAGTTTTTGCTAACTCGGCACCATTTGATGCATATGTTAGTTTGTCAATCACAATGATATCTTTTAAACTAATGAAATTCAAAATGTATTTCACAAAGTTTAATCCTATAAAACCTGCGCCGCCTGTAATCAAAATCATAATTTACCTCTCAAATTTTGTTTTCTTTTCTATTTCTTCCTTGTCCATAGGAATTGGGTCTAATGATGTAAGATCAATTTTAGTTTTCTTTTTAATCTTATCAAGCCCCTTTACAAAATCGTCTTTTAAATCTGTAGTCATATCAACAAATGCTGGTTGTTCTTCTGGCTTTTTGTATTGATTAAAAGAATAGTTTGCGGCAATCACCAACAAGACCGCAAGCGGATCAAACACAAAAATCAACAATATAATTACAAATCGAACCGCAGAATCAAAATGATTCTCTGCATCAGAGCCATAGATCAACTCTGCAATGTATCTTAATGGTCCCACTTCTGCCATCAATGCATTCTCTGCTTTCATCAATGGTAGTTTTTCTTTTTGAATTGAAATCAATTCTTCTTGCGTTTGCTGAATTGCTCTATCGGTTGATCTTGAAATTTTATCAGGATCATCACCTGCTCTTTTAAGTAGATACTGCAATCTTTCTTTTGTAATCTTTTCTTTCTGCTCCAGTACTTTTAATTGTACTGAAGTGTCACCAGCATCAATGTTTGATTCAATGTGTGCTTTAGATAGAAAACCAAAGATGCCTAATGATGTAATGAACATCAGCACCACAACTGCAAATGTTAAATAGTATTTAAGAAAGCGAGGTGCTTCGTGCCAATTCTTGTACAACCAAGATGCCGCAATTAACTTACCTGCTTCAAGCCCACCACCCATCAATGCAATAGGGAAAGGGCTTGCCGCAAAGATTGCGATAAGCCCAACAATTGAGTACCATGCCGCAATGGCTGATACAAATAATGCACATGCAAGAGTGAGTAAAGCGAAAAGCATGTCAACCTCTTGTCAAAGACAAAATTTTATCAATCTGATCTTGAATCTTTTCGGTTCTGTTTGGCCAGTAAATATATTCTTTTTCTGGATTCTTCATAAGATTCACAAGCAAAGGCATAATCATTTCTTCTAATTTTTTTAACTTGCCTTTTGTTTCTTCTTGCAACTTTTCTCTTTCGGCATCAAGCCCTAACTTACCTTCATTGTACAATTGAAGAATGCTATCCATTTTGTTTTCAAGGCGAGAGATGCCTTCTACTGATGCGCCTACAGTTTCACGAATGACTGTAGTTTCAAGTGTATCATGATTGACTACTGGTGTCAATTCTGCTTCATCAACTGCGCTGAAACCAAAATCTTCCATTGATCTTGGCAACAAATATTCTGTTGGTATTTTACTCATTTAAAAAACCCCATTAGTGATGATACTGGTTCTGGATTCCAACCAAATGTGTTGACGATAATCTTAAGTGGTTCAATATATGCTTTTTCAAACTGTGTATCATAATCGATATACTTCTCCATGCCAAACTCTTTTGGTAGAACATTCAATACAGAGAAAACATTTTCTTGTAGTGGGTTCGGCATCTTCATGTAACAAAACTTGATCTTGTCGCCATCACGAATTGCTTGGTACTTTTTTTCTAACTTCTTTTGCCTCAGCATATGATTGTATAGAAGACTGCCACGAACATGAATTGGTGTGCCTTTTGGATACAATGATGTTGAAGACTTGCTATCATATTTAGTCAGTTCAGAAACACCTCTTGGAAACGCAACATCTTCAAATGGCAGAGTACTAAACTCTTCTTTGAATTTGGCATTGAATGCCTGAAATTCAATTTCATTACCTGCCATAATGATCTTAAGTGCTTCTTTAATTTTTTCACGGCATGACATTGGCGTGGAAGACTTGACTGCTTCAATACCCATCATCTTAAGTTTAGGTTCTGCAAATCGCACACCTTCTGAATCCCATACATTAAGAATGTATCTTTTCTTTGCAGTCCAGATGCCTTTGTCGGCAATGACTTCTCGCTTCATTTGCATCTTTTGATCATAGGCATTCATGTAGTCTGCCAGTTCTTGATATGACTTATCGATGTATGGTTCAATCTTATCCGAACATGCTTTGTCGATTAGATTTACAATCTCTTCTCTACCTTTGTCTTTGAATACTTTTTCAACAAGTGGACCAAGGTGCAGATAGATCGAATCGGTATCTGATGCAATAACATAATCTATGTTCTCAGTCTTTAGCAATTTGTTCATATAGATGTTCAATTTCTTTTCAATCCAACGAATAGCCAATTGACCAGAGAGTGTGATTGCCTCTGCTTGACGAATATCAAAGAAGCGAAAGTATTCATTACCTAACGCACCATAGGCAGAATTCAACTGAACCTTTTTGGCAAGTTGAAGATTTTTGTAGCGTGAGATTTCATTTTCTAATTGCCTCTTACGCTTGAGCAATTCTGTTTTTTCAGACATAGTGAAAGTAGGTACTCATAATATATTTTGGTGTTTGTGTTGGCATCAAACCTTCGTGTGGATACATCCACATTGGAGGAAAGACTAAAACATTTCCTTGTTTTGCTTCATAGGTAAACTCATCATTTGGTGTATAAAACTTTGTGCCTGCTTCATTATCATTAAGATAAAATAAAAATGCAAGGTATCTAGTACATGATTGTACACTAATTGCATCGGCATGTAAAGGGAAGCAATGTTTATTTGGTTCATATCTTTTTACACGGAAAGATTCAATTCTTCTTTTTGTGGGCAAAAGTTTTTTAGGATCGTATCTAGCAGTATAATCTTCTGCAATGCCTTTGGCAACTTCAACCAAATCTTTATGCTCACTTGTCCAATGAACAATTTCGATTTGATCAAAGATATCATAGGAGGTATCTTTGTTTTCATCTGCATCAAACTTTGCCATGATGTATTCGCAGATTTCTTTCGGTAGAACATTTTGATACATCTGAATCATGATAATTCCTTCAATTGTACTTTGACGCTTTCTAATTCTTTCTGCGCTTCAATCATCTTCTTCTTATATAGAAGACGGTCATCATACATTTTCTGCATCATCTCAGGAAGAAAGCCTTGTTCGTTTCGTTTGAAATAATGACCATTGGCTGCCATACAATATTCATTGTCAGGTGCATATTTGATGTTCAGTAAATTTTCAATAGAAATTGAACTATGCTTACCATCAACAATTGTTTCAGGTGAAACATTGTATTGCATAATCAAGTGCGGATAGAGTGAGTTCAAATCAAACGACACAACCCATTCATATTTACCTGGTGTTGGTTCTTTCACATAAGCACCAGCATACTGTTCGTTCTTTGATGTGTGTTTGTTTTGTGGTACGACAATACCTTTCTTCCACAAATGATTGTGAGTGAGAGTATCCCACATGCGTACTTGTGTGAATACATCGGTGAAGTTTACTTTAGCATCATATGCAAGAGCAAGCACCATGTCAATGAATTTCATCTTCTCATCTAATTTATCGACAAGTTCCACATCTTTGATGTTATAGTCAATAAATTTTTGATAGTCAAGTTTATAGAGTTGGTGTAGCGTTTCATATTCAGAGTAATCAATTTTGTTCTCACCAAGTTCAATGTAAGCAATGTGGTCAAGGCGAAATGATTCTTGCTGAGAGTATGTAAATTTTTTGTAGAGTTCTAGGTAGTCTAGAATTGAGATGCCAACAAGATCAAATGCAGTCTGTTGACGATTGTGAATTGTGGTTGTGCGTTCACCAATCATACGATATAGCGACAAACGATTTGCAACCTTATCGCCCATCAAACGATTGATACGATTGTAGAGATATGGTATGTCAAAGAATTGAATGTTCCATCCAGTTACAATGTCTGGCGACTTCTCTTCCCACATTTGAATAAACTTCATGATGAGGTCGTTTTCATCTCGGCACATAGAGTATGTAACATCATCACGATAGTTATTATACTTGCCGCAACCAAACACATAGAAGTGGTTGTTAATCTTGAGTGAGATAGCGGTGATTGGTTCGCTTGCTCTGTCTGGTTCAGGAAAACCATTCTCTGATCCAACCTCAATGTCAAGATTTGCAATGCGAATCAGTTCACGGTCATAGTACACTTCATCTGGATACTGTTCATTGATATACACATAGGCATAGTTCGTTGAACCATAGATTGGAAAGTTTTCTACTGTTTCATATCGGTCAACAAATTCTTTTGCGTCACGCATAGAACCCAAGTCTACGGGTGCAACAAACTTACCATCAAGTGTGCGATATTCAGTTTCTTCTTTTGCGGGAACGAAAAGAGTAGGATTGTATTCTACTTTGCGAGAATATCTCTTACCGTTTTCGTATCCTCTTTCAAGAATGAAGTTACCTTTGCGTGTAAAGTGCGTATAAAATTTCATCGTATGATTGGTTGTTTAGCAATGACAATTCCTGATCCAAATATCTCATTATACTTGTTTTCGATCTTAATGTCAACGCCTGTAACAAACAATACATGTTTATCTTTAAGTGTAACTTCTTTTTCGGTAGAGAATAGTAACCAAGGTTGCATGTTCAAAGATGGTTTGCCATCTGGACCTGCACCAATTACAATTACGCATGGGTTTTTAATTCGGTGTGTATCAGTTGAAGATTGTAAAATTTCACCAAGTATTTCTTCACCACTAATCAAACGAAATAGTTTAATCATAATTTTCTTTCATATGAAATGGGGGCATATGCCCCCATGTTTACTCAATGTGATGGTGTTTGCGATAATACTTTGCCTGCTTTAAACGGGCTTCAGCAATAGATTCACCAACAATAACAAGATAATTCCAAATACTACTTAGCACCTTCATATGCATCCTCTTCTACAAGCAATTGTGGCTTGTTCATGGAAGCAAATTCGGATACAGTAGAACCTTCTTCGCTAACTTCGATTTTTTTTGGTTTCTTATGTTCTGGAATGATTTTCTCTAAACCAATTTTGAGCATACCATTGATCAGAGCCGCACCTTTGATTTCGATCTTGTCATCAAGAGCAAATGTGCGAGTAAAGTTTCTTGCGGCAATACCTTGGAAGAGATAATCATATGGGTTTGTTGTATCTTCTTTAGCGTTACCTTTTACAATCAACTTATCATCCGCAAATTCAATTTCGATTTCTGATTTAGAGAAACCAGCAACCGCAAGTTCGATAACATAGTGAGTGTCATCAACTTTTTTGATGTTGTATGGAGGATAGTTAGGAATGTTTTTAGTAATATCATCATGAATTTTTGCTAGGCGATTGAATTGATCATCAAAGCCGACAAAAAATTTATCAAAGTCCTTGAAACCAGGACCAAAAACAGATAGATGTGTCATAGAGTTCTCCTTATTACTTAGTTGCAAAAGCCTTTTTCGCATCGAAATTAAAAAGCGCATGGTTTGTAGTTGTTACAAAATTAAGCGTTTCTTGTCCAATGGTCTTTGCGAAAGATGACTGTGCATCAATGTAAGTTTGGAGTGGTTTTGCAATTTCTGCGTTAGGAACGAATGTCTTAACGAATTGCGTTTTGGCGCCGGTAACGGCATCGATTACTGCATTATATGCTGAGATCATAGATTTCTCCTTAGTTAAGCGAGTTAAATTTTGCTACCCGTTCGGCGTAGCAGATACATCAAGGAATGCATCATAGTTATTTATAACGCATCCCTTGAAATTCCGTTTTATGGAATTATGATTGCCAAATCATACGGCGAGAAACAAAGTAAGTAGTGCGACCTTCGGTGTTGATTGTTGTGCGAACACGATAGCCGAGTTCACGCAGATCGCTCATACGGGCACGGAGGTTCTTGACACCAAAGAGTGCCCGTGCCTGTGGTGCAGAGATTCCACGATTCTTTCCACGAAGGAAAGAAATAAGGCTCTCAACTTGTGTTTTACCAGTTTTAATAAATGCCATAGTAATGCTCCTTATCAAGTCAAATTAAAAAAAAAAGATGATTAACCTATCATCAAAGGAATTGTAACACATTTTATATGTGTTTGTCAAATTCTTTTCTTATTTCCAATACTGTATTTTGTCACAAGTTCCCAATCGTCACGCTCGGTATACGACAAAATTTTAATTTGCGAAAGTGGTGCAATTGGATTTTCTGCTTGGTCTTTACTTACGATATCAACAAGCCCCCACTCTGCGAGTAACTTGGCAATAGTGTTTCGTCTGCCTAGATCATTGTCATCAAAATCTGTTGACTTACCATCTAGGGCAAATAATTCTTTAAAGTGTACGATATAGTACTTACCTTTTTTGTGAAGAATATGGCAAGATTGATAGAGTTTCTTTTCTTTCCGAGATGCCACACCAATACGGGTAAGTGTTTCCCTAACCTTAAGGAAATCGTCTTCTTCTTTTAAACTTACCTCCAACAAATTTTCAACACTCAAACTCATGTTTTTCTCTCCTTGGTGTTCGTACCACCTTTTTGTAGTTTTTCTTTTATAATTTTTATTTGATCATCGGTGAGAATATTAATAATATCTTTTGCTTTGGATTTATTATACCCAAAATACTCGGACACAATATCTAACTTCTCAATTTTATCCTGCTTCAACCACTTACTGTAACGCTTTCGTGGTCTGATACTATTTAGTAAATAGGCAAATTGAGGTTCTCTGTCAAGCAAAGCGAGGCGATTCATCTCATTAGCATAGAGAATTGTATCGGCAAAAAAAGACAAACCACGATTCACAATGAATGGCTCATAGACCTTTTCCGCTAATTCTGGGTTGTCACTCTTGGCAATTAAGTTTTCTTTTGAATGAGTAATTGCATTGATAAAATCAAAGGGTGACATTATGCCACCCAATCTTCGGCAACACTTTCGGCATATGTTTCTGTATTGACTGCGTACTCTACATCCATGTGTGGTTTGAGTGTATCAATAAGTTTTACAACAAAATGTGGATCGTCAAAAAATACTTTGGCAATCTTACTCATGTCATCACTAAAATATTCGGAAAGAAGTTTCATGATCTAGTCCTTTTAAAGAAATCAATTAGGGTTTTCATTTTGGAGATTGTTTCACGAACAATCGGCTTCTTCTTATATAGTCTGAGAAACAATTCATTAATCTCTTGGTCTTTGTATACCACATTCATAACATCGTTAAACGATATCTCCAATATATCAGAGCAAAGAGTTTCGCCAGAAATGATTTCAAAGAGTGGATCATTGAAATAACTATCTTTGCGATTTCTCTTATCAATAGCACCACCAGAAAAATCTGCAATTTTAATTTCGACAGTTTTAAAATCAACTTGAAGCAATTCTCTCAGTTCAGTATAAGACTTCTGTTCGGTTGGTGCTTGTTTACTATCCATGTTGAATGCGTTTGTTTTAAGTTCGCATATCACCAACTTCTTTTTCTTTGGATAGTAAACAACAAAATCAGGCTCACTCTTATGAAGTCTTGTCTTATAAAAAAGAGTTTTATCTTTACACTTGCTTCTTGAGTTCCAATCAGTAACAGGCAATTGACAAAGACTACGCATAATCTTTTCAATGTTTGTTCCTAACTTCGATTGTGCTGAAGACAAAGTGCTATACAATCTTGCGGTTTCAAGATCACCCGTTAACAAGTATATAGGTGTGCTTCGCAAATGTTCGTCACTTAGTATTTTTTCTTCAATAATCATTTTACTTCACAAGATGCCATTACTTCAGTCAGAAAAGCAACCATGTTGATTTCTTGATCAGCCACGAATGCAGATTTGTATTGATAGTCACCAAGCAATACAACCAACTGTGGAACAGATTCGGGTGTGAAGTAATCGATTGCATGATCAAAGAAGTTTCTAAACAAGACAGATGATTCATTGTCTAGATTATCTACAACCCACTTACGCATAGTGGTGAAGTCTTTCTCACCAATTGCGGTGAGTAAAGTTTTCATTGTGACTTCAGTTGCGTTTGATAAAAGACCAGAATCAATTTTGCCTGTAGCAGAGTAACGCTGAAGTTCATTCAGCACTCGGCGCCAATCAGGAAAATGTTTCTTGATGAGTTCAGCGACAACCTTACTTTCGTATTCTACTTTTTCGTTTTGCAGAATGCCTTCAACACGCTTAAAGAATTGTGTAGCAAGTTTTGGTTTGTCTGAGGCAATTATCTTAAATTGTATAACTGAGCACCGGCTATGTAGTGGTGCAATAATTCTGTTGAGAAAGTTACAAGTAAGAATAAAACCGCAATTATTAGAATACTCTTCCATAAAATTGCGTAGTGCTGGCTGAGTACTTTGAGGATTAAGATAGTCTGCCTCGTCAAGTATAACATACTTGCGACCACCAACGAATGAAACAGTCGAGGCAAAGTTTTTAATCTCATTACGGAGCGTATCGATATTGCCATTCATACTCCCATTGATTACGATATAGGAGCACCCAAGTTCATCAAGCATTGCTTTCGCAATCGTAGTCTTGCCAACACCTGGACCACCAGCAAGAATTAGATTTGGTACTTCCTTTTGATTAACAAATTGTTGAAATGTCTTTTTAAGATCGGCAGGAAGGATTGTATCTTCCACAATCTTTGGGCGATATTTTTCTACCCACAAGAATTCTTCTTTCATCTTTCACCTCATTCATAACATAAAAAATATATTCTAACACAAAAAATGTTAAAAAGCAATATCAAGGTGTGAAATGTCTTTAGGTTGTGCTTTCGGTGTTTGCACTTCCCTCACACGCTTCACAATCACAGGAGCCACCAAACCTACGCCAAATGCCCCAAGTAAGCCAGTTTCCTTCAAAAAGTTTCTTCGATTGTTCATCATCTGGTAACTCATCATTTACTTGGTTAGAATTCATTTTGCAATTAATTAATCCTCATAGCGTGAACCTGCTTCGGTTGCAATCCAATATTCAATTGGGTCTTTCTTCGACTTGAAGTGTGAGATACCCTTAGAAGAAATCTTTACATCATAGTCACCAGGAATCATTTTAAGATTCTCAGTTACAAAGATCATTTGAAAGTTTGCATCGGTATCACCAACATCAATGGAGAATACATCTGAATCGCCATTTTTTACATCAAGGGTTGCAATAGAGATTTTCTTGCGATTGCCACGGACTGCAATGTTAGGCAGACCAAGAACACCTGCAAGTTTGAGAACCTGATTAAGATCATCTTTTGTGAGTGTGAAATTCACTTCGGCACTTTTCACATCCAAGTCTTTATCTGGTGGGGCAACGACCATTGTTTCATCTGATAGCCCATAAGTGGTGCTAGATGAACCTGAGGTGATTTTCAAAGTCTTGTCATTGACTTTTACATCTGGTTCTTTGAGAGAGGTCAACAATGCAAGCAAACGATTGAGGTCGTAAATTGCAAAGTCTTTATCAAAGGTTTCTGTTACGGTTGCTTTCGCCATAACATTTTGTTGTTTACTGATTGTACGGAGAGTACTACCAGTTTTAAATACGATACCTTGATTGATCGTAGAAAAGTTTTTCAAAACATTCAAGGTTGGTTCACTTAATTTCATCATTACTTACTCCTTCATATAGGTCATGTACATATAACATAATCATAGCATAGTGTAAGACTTTTAGCAAGTCTTTTCGATTCTTTCCTTCTTTTTTACCATAGCGTTGAGCATACTTCACAATGTTACCTCTGGTGAAACCAATACCATCGCCATTGTCAATGATAAATTCTGTAGTTTGAAATTTGCTCTGTGAGTAATGTTCACCATATGTCTTGTCAACATACTCTCTCAATTCCTGCAATATTGCAGGTTCATTATATTTGTATTCAATCATCACAAAATTCTTAATTACTTTTTAGGAGAATCATTACTCGCAGTTGGTGACGCACCGACTGCCGCAAGTGCCGATAGTGAACCACCAAAGATATAGGTGCCTGTGTGCTTGAGTTTAACCCATGGTAGCATCCAAATGTGACCACCTGCTTTACGCAGATATTGGCAGAACATATAGTCTTCAGATAGATAACGCTTTGAAGATTCTGGTTCTCTTGAAAGATACTCTGCCGCTTTTATTTTGAGTTCATCAATGTCTTTACCTTCAGCCAAATCTTCTAGCACCTTGTGCATGTCATCAAAGGTGTAACCACGATCAATGACGCAATCAAAGTAAGTCATAATCTCACGGGAACCATCAAAGTTCTTTGTGCGAACATGGTCTGGTTTGTAAGAGAAGTTTGGATATGCTTCATCAAACTTTTCAAATGCTTCACGCTTGATCATCATGAAACCAGTACCGCCTTCTTTTACTTCAACTGGTTCATCTACTTTGAATGAAGTAATGTGTTCAGCAGGATTGAAAACATAGTCACCAACAAATTCTTCAAGCATCATTGGATTTTTATCTGCGAATCCTTTATCGACTGCTTGCTTGATCTTCTCCCAAGAAATTGCTTTCTTTGGATACGGACCACAGACCACATCCATTTCTTTACCATTGTAACCATTGGTGAGATAGTGTGACATGACCAGAATATCATGGGCTTCGAAATGAATGTCACTATCAATGAACAGAAGGTAGTCATAGCCACTTCGCAGAAATTCATCCGCCAAATAGTTTCTCGCTCTGGTGATGAGTGATTCGTTGAACATGAAAAAAAGTTTGGCATCAATTTGATGTTTGGTTGCCAGAATCATAAAGTCTGTAAGTGCTTTGGTATATGAACCATAACACATACCACCATACATTGGTGAGGCAATAAAAATCTTTTTTGACCTTAATTGTTCTAGATTCAATTCAAGTTGCATAGTTTCTCCATTATTATAAGAAGTTACAAGTGTTTTATTTATATATGCAAAAAGAGGTCACAAATTGTGACCTCTGTTTATTAGTACCGCTTTTTTAGAACGGCATTTCTTCCTCTTCGGATTTCACTTCGGCAGGTTGAGCCGGAGTGGCAGTAAGATCAATACCAGCATCAATCTTGGTATACAGATCAAGGAAAGAAGTCTTGGTCTCACCATCGAAACGATTGATACAGTACTGAATCGCATCCATCTTATCACCAAAGATTGTATATGCTTCGGCAATGTGGACAAGACGGCGAGTGGAAATCAATTCATCAATCGCACCTTCTTCGAAAGTCTTACGAATGATATCAGCCCACTTCACAAGATTGTCAGCAAATGTAACATCTTGAATGCCAAGATTGTCAAACACTTTCTTAAGAATCTTGGTTTCGACCTTAGTGTCAGGATATTCCTGTTCGACTGTAATCGGGAACCGCTCAAGGAAGGCATCATCAAGAATCGTAGCCGCCATGTAGCGACCAGTTTCATCACCTTTACCTTTTGTGTTTGCGGTAGCGATAATGTTGAAACCAGCAACAGGTTCGACAAACTCACCAGTCTTCTTAATCAGAATACCTTTGCCTTCAAGAATACCTTGCAGACACATAAGTTTGTTAGAGCCACGATCAATCTCATCAAGCACAAGGACAGAGCCACGCTTCATTGCTTGAATTACAGGACCATCAAACCATTTGGTCTCGCCATCAATCAGACGAAAGCCACCAACCAGATCATCTTCATCGGTCTCAGGTGAAATGTTCACACGGAGAAACTCTCGCTTGGATTGGGCACAAGATTGTTCGACCATGAAAGTCTTGCCGTTGCCAGACAGACCAGAAACGAAAACAGGATAGAATCGCTTGCTAGCCACAATGGCTTTCATCTTGTCAAAGAAACCAAACGCAACATACAGAGGATTCACTTTTGGAATTACTGAACCTTCTTCAACACGACCAACAGAGGAAATTTTTGCGACAGGTTTTGCAACAGGCGCAACAGGAGTTTGTCTAGGCATTTCAACCACATTCGATGCAAGGTTAAGGTCGATGCCGAATTCACTCAACGGCAGTTGATACTTACCACGACCAACTCGATATTTATCAGCCTCAAGCCAAAACTGCCGACTGAAACCTTCGCTAGAAAGTTCGACCAATTGGGAACGGCTCACAACATTACCATAACGCTTTGCGGCTTTAGTCAAGAAGGCAACTTTTTCGCTTTGGCTAATCATCACAAATTTCCTTTCATCATCAAGTTAACAAACATAGTATACCAAAGAATTGGTGGTATGTCAAGCAATTTCTGCAATTACTTTGGACAGTAGCACTCGGTTGGTCAAGCGGTTTTGATTCATTTTCAGAAATGCACCCTTAAGTTTGCGAGTACTTACTTCTTTGTCCCCAAGGATATCATCCAAGTCTTCATCTTCAACATTCAGGTTCTTACCACCAGGAATCAAAAAGTACTGATTGTATCCATAGTTAGGAATCGAATAGAATTTTTCACTCTTGAAAGATTTGAAATCACTATCAGGAACAAACATATCAAAACGGCGCATTGCATCAAAGAAGTGGCGCTTATTGCCTGGCAGAATATAGAAGCCAATCAAATTGCAACCAGTACGATCTTTAAGAATCTGCAATAGAACAGGTGTCACACCATTGTCGCCAACACGATATCGTTTTTGTGTCACTTTGTCTTGAATGTAAGAAATACTATGGCGAGTAGCGGCACCAATTCGAATCGATGAATAAATGTCTTCATTTTTGGTATAAAGACTGCTACTATCATCACCATCAGTAAGAAAGACAACATCAACGATTTCTGCTTTGTGCGATTTGCGAAAACGATTCACAATGTCACTTGCCGCATAGATTGTTGCATTCAGCGGAGTGCCACCAAGAGTTAGTGCGAGATTCATGTTACCACGAACCCTTGCATAGTAATCATTGACTAGGACACTATAGTTTAACAGATCAGTAGCCATCTTACGATACTCTTGATTTTTCATTCGGCTAGAGAAAAGATTCAACAGAGTAAACTGTTCTTCAAACGAAATATCGCCAGATTTATTCTTGAATACATTTTTATCCATACGCTTTTTGCAACCGTATTCATCAAATTCTTCAAAGTATTCGGTAGAGAATGCGTACACTTCAAAAGGCACATTTACTTTACGACAGAAGGTTGTAAGAGTAATCAACTGTTCAACGGTGCCAGTTAGATTATCAGTCATGGAACCAGACCAGTCAATGAACATTACAATGCCGTGATTCTTACCAGCAGAAATCGAACCAACTTTGCGAAAGATATTGTCATTGAATTTGTAAGTGTGAAGTTTATTTGTATCAATCACACCAGTATCAGACACAACCACACGGCGCAATTCAGCCGCTTTCTTTTTCATCTCAAATTCTTTGACAAGATACAAAACTGCATTCTTCGTTTTCTTTTCGAATTCAATCAGAATGTCGTTTTTGTAATCTTGATCTTGACCAAGAAACACTTTGCCAACAAGTTTCTTGAATGGCACAATCATCTTGTCATAATCAACTGATTCGGAACATGATGCAAGCGGACCATTGTGAATCTCTTTTTTCTCGGCTAGACCACGGAGAGCCTGTTCAAGATTTTCATCGGTAGAAGATTTCACTTCATCATAATCTTTCAATTCTGCTGGTTGATGATCTTCGAATTGAGGTTCGGAAGGCTCATGAGAATATGAACCACGATCATTTTTCTCATCCTCACCGTCATCTTCATCTTCAGCATCGACCATGTCAGGATTCAAGTCTTGTGCATCATCTTGAAATGGATCATTGAAATCATCAAAGTCTTGATCCATATCCATTTCATCATCGAATTCGCCAGCGGCAAGTTTCTCTTTGAATTCTTGCATGGCTTCTTCACGCTTTTGTTCTAACTCTTCTTTGCAGTAGTCATACAATTCTTTACACACCGAAACAACATCATCAAAGGTATCACAGGCGGCAACCTTTTTGACAAGTGCTTGCTCTTCGGTTGTGAAATCAACTTGAAAGAAAGGACCAATCTTAAAGTAAAGATTGATTCGATCAATCAATAGCATTTTGTTTACATCTTTGTTTTTTACTTGAAAGAAATCACGGTTGACAAATTCTTTGTAACCGACATTGAATGATTTTTTGAGACCAGGATAGCGGTCTTTGATGCGCCGTTCAATACGGGCATCTTCAACAACATTGAGGAATGTTTTGAACCCTTTAGGCATACCTTCTTGACACGCACCATAATCATTTGGTGTATCAATAGCATGACCGACTTCGTGACCAATGAATAGGTCTTCCATCTCAGCGGTCATGTCATTTAGAATGGGGAGTGTAAGTGTCCGTGACGCAACATTGAATGATGCCGTATCTGTTTTACGATATTCAACATTGATATTTTCAGTCGCCAAGAGTTTGGCAAGGTTTGATTTAGAAACTTGAGTGGTTTGCATCATTGCCCTTTCGATCACAGACTATATAGTAACATAACTTTTTGGCAATGTCAAGCAAGTGCCGCCGCTTCATCAATCAACTTGATGCGAGGGTCGGAAGGATTCATCTCTTCAAGCACCATTCGCTCTTCCATCATGTTGCCAACATCGGCACCAATGTAGGGGTTAGCAGGTTTTGCCTTCGGTTTGAATTCGCTCAAAGGCTTCCACGATATCTTGCGAAAGAACCAGTCAGGCACCGTGACTTTCACTTGATAGTCTTTACCGATGAATTTTACTTGGGCTACTGAAAGCGGCATCCAAGATTCACGCCCATCCTTTACAACCAGAATTGCTTTATCGGTTTTCGCTTTTGAGGTACCGACAATATTGTAATAGGCAACGGTGCGACCCATTATACATTCTCCTTCATGTTAATTTCTTCAAAACCATAATTGGCAACAACAAAGGTTTTATTGGCGACAAGGTCTTCAATGATATCACCAACTGATACACTATGCATCGGTTCTATTCTCTCAAGTTTAGATTCAGGACCGATATTGCCGATAGTGAAAACATCATCAAGAGATTTTCCGTCAACTAAAGCGACCATGCGATACTCATCGGATATCTCTGCAATTTGTTCGGCACTCATAAAGTAGAGTTCACGAACATTGGGATTCTCAAAAGGCAACTGATAGACTGCGAACCGTTTCATTAATCTCTCCTCATCAATCACTATAGATACAGTATACCATAGTGGGTGAGGAAGTCAACACTTTTTTTGAATTGTGTTGCAGGAAAACAACAAGAAAAAACCCTTGTGGGGCAAGGGTTTGGGTGGTGCTTTTAGTTAGTTAGTACTTACTCACTAAAGAATTTTGTGAGTGTGTTGGCGGATGCTTGTTCGGCTTCTCTTTTTTTTCTATAATATTCTTTCATTGCCGCAGATTTTTTAGCCTTTATTTCTGGCTTACTCAAGGCTTCTTTGATTGCCGCAGACATTTTAGCCCTTACTTCTGGCTTACTCAAGGCTTCTTTCGTTGCCGCAGAATGTTTAGCCTTTACTTCCGGTCTATTCATTGTCGCAGACATTTTAGCCTTTACTTCTGGTCTACTGAAGGCTTCTTTTAATGCCGCAGATATTTTAGCCCTTACTTCTGGCTTACTTAAGGCTTTTTTCCTTGCCTCGGATATTTTAGCCCTTACTTCTGGTCTACTCATTACCTCAGAATGTCTAGCCTTTACTTCCGGTCTATTCATGGCTTCTTTCATTGCCGTAGACATTTTAGCCCTTACTTCTGGCTTACTCAAGGCTTCTTTCGTTGCCGCAGATATTTTAGCCCTTACTTCTGGCTTACTCAAGGCTTCTTTGATTGCCGCAGAATGTTTAGCCTTTGCTTCTGGTCTATTCATTGCCTCAAAATATCTAGCCTTTACTTCTGGTCTATTCATGTAGACTTTCATTGCCGCAGACATTTTAGCCCTTACTTCTGGCTTACTCAAGGCTTCTTTGATTGCCGCAGATTGTTTCATTCTTGTTTCATCTGACTTTATTGCGCCGCTAGGACCCCCATCACCACCATCAGTTAAATTTCTAAGAATTCCTGTGCCATTATCTTTTCTTCCGTATTTTGCAATTAACTCTTTTTCAATCGTAAAGGCTTCTTCTTCAGTTAAATTTTCAGAGTGAAATATTATTCTTGTTTTATCAGCAGGAAGTTTCATTCTTCTTCCATTATTCGTGAATGCTCTTTTGCCTTTACCTTTACCAACATAGTAAGGTGTATTATCTTCTCTCAGATAAAGATAAACATAAAAATCATTCATGGCTTATAGAAGACAAAAATTGGTTCGTACTTGAGCCACATGCCGTTGACCTTGCAAAAGTTTTTTGCTTTTGGTAGACCAGTATCAGGATCAATGCGATTGCCGCCAGGCATTTGTGCGAGTGACATTTTCAAAACGCCTTTGTACTCCATGCCCAATTCTTCAAGAATGTCACGGCTATCTTTTTCAAGTGGTAGCATGTCTGCACCAAACTTTGCATCAGCAATGTTCCACAATAGATAACGATCATTGCGTAACCATTCAACCGCAGTCGCAA